>Ga0209099_1000099_pt1 | contig 95700 bp, 78 predicted proteins | sample AD_JPNHW2_MetaG_FD_184430 | JGI IMG/M metagenome (GOLD analysis project Ga0209099, IMG submission 184430) | Active sludge microbial communities of municipal wastewater-treating anaerobic digesters from Japan - AD_JPNHW2_MetaG (SPAdes) (version 2) | ecosystem: Engineered > Bioreactor > Anaerobic...
TTCTTCATTTAGCTGTTTCAATCCTTGTTTTAATGGATAGTAGGATAAAAATTTGAAATTGATGCGAATAAAAAACAAACTTTAAACTGTTTCAATCCTTGTTTTAATGGATAGTAGGATAAAAATTCATATCAGGACTCATTGACGACTTCATTCCGGATTGTTTCAATCCTTGTTTTAATGGATAGTAGGATAAAAATCCATCTTTTGCTATAAGTGCCACACAAATAAAAGCATTACACTGGTTTTTCAGAATCTCAAAATTCATTCTTACGACACTAAAACCAGTTCCTGAAAGAGCCAAAAAGTTCTTTCGGGCAGGCACAAACACTTTATACACCAGTAAAAGAGCAAAAAAATGCTGAAAAAGCAATAAATCCTTCTCGGGGTTCAAGAAGCAGCATCCAGCAAAAATACACATTGAACTGCTTATAATAGTTTTTTTCAATGCAAAAGTAGCATTTCATTTTTTACTTTATTCTTCTACAGAATTTGCAGCTACACACTATATATTATAGTCCTTTTCTCTAAAGGCAAAGAAAGATTTTTTAACACTCATTATATCAAGTAGCACACAAATTCCGATAAGTGCAGTCCGAGCATTTTCTTTTTGCCTTTGCGGGTTTAGGATATATTTCCATATTTATTATCTTGAAAATCTCGTCAAGAGTAAGTTTAGCTTTATCCAGCATTTTTGGGGTAACAGCTAATTCTTCCAAATGATTTTGAGACCTGGTATAGATAATATATGCCTTATTAACAGGAACTTGAAAATTTTCCATTATAAGAAGCGCATATAGAACTTGCTGATATTTAAGGGTCTTATAGATCTTATTTTCCCAAAACGCATATTTATAATCAAGAGGAGCAGCGCTACCATCTTCAAGAAAAAGAACTTCATCAATTTTTCCTACCAGTTTCAGTTTATCGGAAGAAAGATAGACATCGGTAAGTTTATCAACAGCACCGGCTTTTTTACGCAAATAGTCCTTATTTTGAACCATTTTCAGTTTATGGATATCTCTTCCTTTATTTACGAGAGTTCTTCTGTGTTCATGTTGCTCAATCTTCAATACATTCATAAAATAAACAAATCTCGGGCAGAAGAGATATTCCATCACTTCGGAAGGGGTAATAAACTGAAAATCTATCACAGAAAAAATGCCTTAATTTCATTCGTAATAAGTTCAGGATCAAATGCCTGGCCAAGCAAATGACAGCTTTTAAAATCCTCATTGCACATCGGGAAAATATAAACCCGGTCAATTTCAGGATTGATTAAATCCTCTATCTTGCAGGTTAATTCTTTGCATTTGGTGCGGCTCATTTCCCCCAAGAAAACAGAGTATTGAACTCTATAAATACCGGCTTGTTCACAGCATTTGGAAACTTTATTCCGAATTTTGTCTTTAACGATATCATACATCACCCAGGTTAACATTTTTCGTCTCCATTGTCCTCAAAATTGCTATTCAGGAAATTCTGCAATTTCCTGTTTATAGAGGTCTCAAGATAGTTTTCTCTTTTATCAATTAAGAAATTGGCAAAGGCGTGAGCATCGGTTTGAAGCATATCAATGCGTTTACGGTTTTTATTATGATACCGGATAATTTCATCAAAATGTTCCAGCAGCAAAGGAGCCAGGAACTTTTTTCCTGCAGTGCTAAGTAACACACCTTGATGAACCGGCTCTATGAATTCCGGAGAAAATTTATGCCGGGAAAAAATATAGAATACCGGCTCATCCACCAAAATACGATAGGGCTCTATAAAATCAAAGACAAAGGACTTCTTATTGTAATTATCACTATGTAAAATACCCAAATAGGGATCAAGACCGGCAATAATTAAAGCTCTCTCCACTTTGGAATAAAGCATACCATAGCCATAATTAAGCATAGCATTGAAAGCATCTTTAGCAGGACGCGAACTTCTGCCTGCAAATTCATAAGCATCCGGAATAAGCTCTGCCAGAAGAGAAAAGTAATTTTTGGAAGCACCTCCTTCCCAACCCATAAAAGAACCGGAAAGTTCTTCCAAATTACCTTCTGCCTGCATTATACTAATAGCTGCCTCCTGCATATTTTGCATCCGGGTTTGAAAGCAGCTTTTATCACAATCCCGCTTGGAAAGCAAGCGCTGCACAAAACGATACTGATTCATTATTTTAATGGCAACCCAGTTTTTGATGAATTGTAAACCTACATTATCAGATAACATTTCCAGCTGCCTTCTCCGAATTAAAACAGTGCTGCCAATCTTGGGAAACCAAATTCTGCCATAAGGATTTCCATATTTATCCAAAAAAACAATATCTATATTATAATCCATCGCTAATTGAATAGCATCCGTAGTTATAATGGCAGCATTGGAAATTACAATGGAAGATATCTTTTCCGGAGAGAGCTTGGTTTTCCTGTCCTCAATGCTCAATTCAAACATATCATCTTTTTTGCGTAAGTAACTACCGTAGGTATTTAAATGGACTTCCATCAGAAAGCAAGACAGCTTGATTTAGCTGTAGAATATAGTTTAAAGCCAGTTGTGAATTCGTAAAATTCATTAACAAATTCGTTCTCAATGTAATAGATATGGTCATTAAGTTTCTTCACCTTATATTCATCATAGATAGCGTTAAGTTCATTGAGGGAAAGATTTATTTGATATGAGTTCAAAGAATGATATTCTTTTTCCAGAGCTGTTTTTGTTTTTTGTAATTCCTCCTTTGTAAGCTCATTCTGCTTAATGTATTCTAATTTACTTATTATAGATGAAATTGCTTTAGTAGATGTATCATCACAAAGAATATAGATCGTCTCAGTAGCATAATTATCGGTAATGATTTTAAAATCAGCAATGGGTATTTGATTTTTAATGTTTTGATCGTAATTTAGAACGGAGATAGCTTTTAATATAGCTTCTCCTTTTGCACCAACATCAAGCTTTTGATAATAGTTATCTACAATACCAGGAAACTGATAACTTTCTAAGGAGGTGTAACCTTCAAGACACTCTTTTGTTTTAGATAATAGATATTTATCATATACATAGCGGCTAAGAAACTTACCATCTTTTTGTAAATTGACCAAAAACATTTCTCCGCCAAGTTCACCTAATTCATTGTGTCTATTACATCTACCTGCAACCTGGATAATACTATCTAAAGGGCCAAAATCACGATATACCTTTTGAAAACTTATGTCCACACCTGCTTCAATCAATTGAGTAGAGACCAAAGCTACTTTTGTCTTTTCTTCCTTAATGATACTACCAATTTTTTCTATAATTTCCTGACGGTGCAAAGGAATATGCAGGGTTGTTAAACAGAAAACTTGATAAGATGAACTATAATTAGATAAAAGAAAATCATAAATAGCAAGAGCTGAGCGTTTGGTATTCATAACAATTAAAATACTCTTGGAATCTCCAAGCACCAGGTAATTCTGGCAAAACTCATCTAAAGTTTGTTCCTTTAGATTAATATTAAGTTTTACACGATTAAAATCGGGAACTGAGAAAAGTTCTTTCTGACATAATTCTATATATGTATCCTGAGGAAATAAATAGGGTTGAGTGGCAGAACAAGACAATATAAAAGTATCAAATCTTTCCGCAAGCACCTTAAATAGAACTCTTAGTAAGGGATAATAATCTGCAGGCAAGTTTTGGACTTCATCCAGAAGAATTATAGAATTAATAATATTATGCAGCTTACGGAGCATCCCGTTTCTATTGCCAATTAAGGAATGAAACAATTGCACAAATGTAGAAATAACGCAAGCAGATTCCCAGGATTCAATAGACAAGGTATCTTTTTGCAATTCATCCAAATTGTATGTTGGCTCAGCTTTTGTAACTGTAGAATAATCTACCAAATGATGATGTTTTACTATAAATCTGTAATCTAAAGTAGCTTGCTCAGAGAGGTTAGAATGTAACACACTTTCAAATTCTTTATAATTTTGGTCTATAATAGAAGTATAGGGGAGGCAATAAATAACTCTGCGGGAAGCATCCTCAAGGTTTTGAATGCAATTAGTAAATTCCATGCAAGCAAATGTTTTTCCGCTTCCGGTTGGAGCAGTTAGAGTATATAATTTCTGAGAGAGTTCAATGCTAAGATTTTCTTGGATATTAGCAATAAATTGATTTCTTAAGGGATTTAAAGCTCCCTGTTTCTTATTCTTTTCGGCAATTAACTTTGCGGGTGAATAGCAAAGTTTAGGATTAAGCTTATCCAAATATACATATTCTTTCCCTGCTGCATTATGTTTATCGGCATCTATAAGGACGGAGAATAATAGATTTTGAATAAGAAATGATTCTATTGTATCATCAATATTGGCTGGAGAATAAGTAAGAGAAAAATCATCCAAATTATCATTCAAAAGCTGAAAAGAACTATAAGACAAATCCGGCAAGCTGATATTGTGCTTTTGTAGGAGTTTTGTTAGTCCAACATCGTTATTTATGTTGTCCAATACACTTTTATAGATTGTAAGCGTCTCATTGATAAGAGCTGCATTATCCAGTCCTTCACTATAAAAAGAACTTAAGTTACTATGATGTTTTTGCACACATTTAAAGGCAAGGGGAGCAAAAAAGGAAAATTCGTTCCAGGAGTTAAAATTAAAATATGTTATAACTGCCGAGATAAAACTATGATGGCTTAAGTTATTTTGTTTTCCACCCCGGATATAGTTTTGGAAATAAGAAGATGCTTTCCCTAAATCATGCATTATACCAATTTTTTCAGCAACAGAAGCTATCTTATCTTTAGTTGTCGTATTTAAATTCAGGGAAAGCTTTTGGATCATCTCTTTAGCATTAGAAGCTACTTCAGCTAAATGATCTACCAAAAGCTTTTCCTGATATCCATTTTTTGCAGGATGGGAAATAATCATAAAAAAGATATTCTGGTTCTTTGGTTATTATGTAATTCAACCAAATCTTTGAACTTACCGAAAATTCTTTTTCCGTTTGCTTCTAAAACTATATTGCCAAAGCGGTTGGTTTGGCGATAACTTTTTCTTTTTTCACTTATCAATTCCTGTTCCAGAGGCATTCTTTCCATAATTAAATCACAATCCTGGGAAGTAATCTCTTCTATCAATTCTCTTTCTATTGCGGAATCCAGATAATCAGATTCAGAGATTGTTTCAAATTCACCTTGGTTATAGGTTCTAATTAATTCCAGATGGGCAATAAACTGTCTTTGTCCTAAAGATAGACCATAACCGAAATTTTTTCTTAAAATCCTATTTTCCAATACGGTTAAGTCCTTGTCTTCTGTATTAAAACAAATAAAGAGTATCCATTCCAATTCTTTGGAACCCTGAGCTTTTAATAGTTCCAAACGACATTGTTTATGAGCGGAAAGATCATTTATGGGGATTTTTCTACTTTTATCTTGAGCATAATTCAATGTCTGGAATACCTTATGATAATATATACCAGGAACTAAAGCAATAGCAACACCCATATTTCCTGAATTCATTAAATTATAATAACCATCTCTTTCAATTTGTAAAATAGAAGCCAGTAAACCGCATATAGTAGTTCGGGGTGGAATTAAATAAGTTAGAGAAGAAGCGTTAGTATAAAATTTACGAAAATGCGCAAATTTACCTGCCAGCTTCAGCTCTAAAATCCTATTTGAATTTTTAAGAATATTCATATCTTTCCCCTGTCATTTAAGGGAAAGTGGCTTTTTCCAGTTTTCTTGGATAAATATTTTATCAAACTCTGGAATTGAAATCTGCTCATCTTTCCAATAGGTTATACCTGAAATCAGATCTTTGTTTTGCTCCAGATATTCAATTAAGGATTTAATGTTTAATTCATAATCTTCAGGTTTCCGGATCAGACGAAGGTTTTGTGCAATCTTAAGGTCTTTAGAAGTTACTTCAATCATACTTCGTAAATCCTTCAGAAATTTATCTTTGCCTTTCAATTCAATCCGTAAATATAAACGCGGGTATTGTCCAATTTTAGTTCTGGTTCTGGCAAGTGGTATAGAATTAAGCATTGCTTCATCTAAAAGTTGCAGGTCTGTTTCGGAAAGATTTGTTTCTTTTGCAGTATTGGCATTTATACTTCCGGAAAAGGCAATTAGGGAATAATATAAACGATAATCTTTACCTATACCTTGTCCACCTGAAAAACTGGAAGTGATAGTTGAACTATCAACCATTTCTACAGGATGTAGGGAATAACCCCAGTTAAATTGAACGGGACCTGTAAAATGGCCACCTTTATCCTCTTCCGCAGTTACGGCTCCAAAGAGACGAACATCTATTAAATCAAGATGTCCTTTCCCGATTGCTTGAATTTGTTTATTGCGTTCTTTGGCTTCTTTGGCTTTGTTGGATATGAAGATTTCCTCGCCTTTGTTGTCTTCAAAATAATCTCTAATATAGCGTTTTAAGCGGACATCGGAAACAAGGTTTATGAAAGTATCATAATCCATACGGGGTTTGTTTTCATTGTCCATGTCACCATTAGGATTGCACATCTGTGCATCGTAAAGAAACAGGATTTCTGAGTTATTGTTGATCATTTTGTTCCTCCTGATTTTTTTCAGTTTTATCTGGATGTTCTAATTTATACTTGGCACCTAAATAATTTGAATAAGCTCTGCCACTTAAAATATGAAAGACAATTTCTTCCGGTGATAGAGAAGAGTTCTCTATACCTTGCATACATTCTCGGTAATAATTTTCAGTTATAGAATCATAATATTTATTCCAAACCTTACCCATTTCATCAACCATAGCCATTAAGGACTTAACTTTTTGAACAGGAATACCACGCAAATTTAATCTATTAATTAAAGTGCTTTTGATATCCTTTTTTCTCTGTTCGGTTTCTATTGCGGCAATATACATTCCCAATATGAAAAGACCTTGAGCATAGAAGTTATTTTCATAAATTTGGGAATGAGTGTTAAAATAAGCAGTGATTTTTTCATCCTGCAGCTTAGAAATTAAATTACGCTTTTCCATAATTGATACTCCTTCTAATTGATTAAATTTAATTAAGTGATCTAAATATAGGGTCATAAGAAAGGGGGTAATATTTAAAAAATACTTATTCTCGGTTTTCAAATTATTGTTTTTCCGGTTATAAATATCGGCAAACATACAGATAAGATCATAATAGCGAAATTTCCTTTTATATATGTATGTCCCTAAAATACTGATAATGTTTTTATTCAATACAGTATAATCATATTGATTCAATCCGGGATGAGATTCTTTTGAAGGTAGAATTAAATATCTAAGCCCTTCAAAAGACAAAATAGCTTGATAACCATATAAGGAACCTAATTTATAATCTTGAACCATTTTGTTCAAGTGTTCAGTTTTAGTTATTAATTCTTTTAGATTGATGTTTTTAATCATTCCGTTAATGATAAATTCTTGTGAAGTTGGGCTTGGCTTGCTATAAAAAAGCAAAGTAAATTCTTTTAACCTTCTGAGAAGGGTATTAAGAGTATTAATATCATCCCTTTTTTGATCTAAGGGTATTCGCTCCAGAAGCTTTGTAGCCGTATTAAGTTTTTGAGGATCAATTAGTTCCTCATCATTATCAATTTCAAACTTAATTTCGGGTAGGACTATAGTTTGCAAACCAAGCAAAGTTGTTTTTAACTTTATTGATGCATATTGAATTCCGACTAATACTTGTTGATTACACTTTTGGCACATTGAAAAAGCATTATGCGTAAAGTTCCTATCTACTTTATCAAAATAAAGAGGGTTAGTAGTCCCAAAAAATTTCTGTTTAATAGCTGTGTCTTTGGGTAGGGTAGATTCATTTCCGCAGATATGACAATAGCCCTGTTTTGTATTATCTAAATAATGTCTTTCAAAAAGGTAATAATATAAAACATCAATATAGCAATCTGCATAATCAGTTTGGTGCAAGAATTTACCATCAATCTTTAAAGCATAAGCTTGTCTATCAGTAACAAATTCATTTATAGTAGCAGAAAGATATTTTTTTAAGTATTTTTGAAATACTTTGTTGTATTTAGATGCTTCATTCAAATTATCTTTAAGTTCAGGTATATTCTCAGGATCAGGAAAATCCCTTTGTTGGTCTTCTTTAAGCTTATCATATTTAAGTGAGATTATATTATTTTCCATTCTGAAAAATGTCTCTTGTATATCTTTTAAATAGTTTAAGAACTCCTTTCCCCGAGTTTCTTCTTTCCACGGTATTTTTTTGAAGTTGTTTTCTACATAATTATATAGTTCAAATTGCAGCAGTGGTTTTAACGATATGTGGGCAGCATAGATAGAAGGATCATTCGGAGCATAATTAGCAAAGACCAGGAGTTCATCTTTTTTTTCAGGAATTAATTCAGTACCTTGGGAAAAATAGCATACCTTATTTTGAGTATCCAAATTAAGTTCCAACATATGTCCATAATGACTTTCAGCATCTTTCGTATATTTAAAATTTTCCAGTTCATTGCAATACTGTTTCACAATAAATAGTTTTTGTTCTTTTTCGGGAAGCGAGTTAAAATTCGCTGTTTTTAATACTATTTTCCCTATAGCTTGATATAAAGGAATCATTTTTCCTCCTTTCTTTTTCTTACTACACCAAAGCCGCGAGCGCTTTGTTTTCCGATGCCAAGGAATTCAGGGATAAGGAAATTGGTTGTAAAATCGCCGGTAAAGCATTGCATTGGTTGATTATGGAAATTTACTTCCAGGGGTTTAAACCAGCCATCCACATTTAGTTTTTCCACCTCTGGAATCCAATAGTTAAATGCCTTGGAAAGGGTTTTGAGGTTATTTTTCAGGATGGTTTTTAGTTTTTGGTTACGCTGAAAAGTATTCATTTTATTATAATCCTTATAGTTTTCCTGGTTTAAAGCCATCCAGGGAGAGGAAAAAAAGTAAGTGAAATAGTCCTCTGTTAAGCCGAAGTCATCTTCTTTCAAGGCGATTTCTCTTTCGTTGGAAACGAGTGTTTTGCCGTTAATTTCCAGTTTATCCACTTCCAGAAAGACCTTTTTAATGATATTTATACCTTCATTGATAGCCAGCAGGGCAGGATGTTGATCAATTATCCTATATTGAATTTGAGGGGCGTTATAATTATAGCCAGAGTTAGGCAGATGATTATGAAAAATATGGTCGTCGGGAAACTGGTTTACAAAGAAACCACGCAATTTGGGAATATCTCTTGGCTCCAAATTGACATCAGTCCAGCTGACAAGTAAATAACGAATGTTCATTTTGCCTATATCCCATCCCTTTATAATAAAGAATTCGCATTTTATTTCTGACTATGGAAATCTACTTTTTTCTAAAAAACAATATATAAATATTCTGTCAAGCAGAAACTGTATCAAGGGATCCCGAAATCTTCTCAATAAAACTCCGATATGACTCTCGTATCGTTCCCGTATCGCGATATGGGAAAGATACGGGAATCTCATCCGTGGTATAGCGCAAACAAGAAGGAATTTATAAACAACCAAATTTGGGATGGAAAAAGGGTAGTTGCGGCGGGTATGCTGTTTGTTTTGACTTTAAACCGATTCTTTTTGTGGTTGCAACGAGATGCAGAAGCAACAGGAAATTTATCCTTTGTCCGATACTGTCAAAGCTGAAGCTCGGTTTAGAGTTAAAACAAAAAATCAAGGAGGTAAAAAAAACCTAAATTGCAATCTAAAGATTGACAATAAAACAAAGTTCAAAGAAATTGAAATCGGAGAAGGAAAAAATGAGGAAAACGGTTTTAAAGGCATATCTACTGGTGTTTCTGTGGTGCGGTTTTATTTCAGTGGAAAATACATTATTATCGGCTTCTACCAATGTCCAATCGGATATGCTGACCCAGAATGACTATTCCTTGTTGTCTGACAAAGATTATCTGGAGCTGGAAAAGATGCTTCAGGAGCAACAATTGAGCCCTGCAGATCTGAATTTTGAAAAGGACTGGGACCTTTCTACCTGGGGAAAAAGCCAGGCAGTGTTAAATGCTTTGCAGAAGCCATATTCCGGTTTGGATTTGATGCAACAAATTAGAAAGGCAGTAAATGAAGCGAATAATGATGAGAAATTTACCTACCTGGCGGATTTTCTTTATCAAAAGGCAATTGATGAGGATAGCGCTTTTTCCAATTATCTGCATTATAAAGAATTTTACCTGCAGGAATTTCGGCATAAAGTAAAACAGCCCAAAGATATATGCAATTTTTACGAGACCGCTCTGAATCAGATTATACCCGTTTTAGCAAAAGCATATTCCAATTATGGCAATGAACAATGGGACAAATATGTTGCCTATCTCTTCACGGCTCTGATGGAGAATGAAGATAAAGATAGCTATTCTGCTTATTTTGCAAAACATCATTTACCCGTTTTGGAAGAAATTGATGACACCGAAATAAAACAACTGATGGAGTTTCTTTCCGAACCATATTTGCAACAAGCGGGAATGCAATTTTTAGCTTTATCAGATGTAATCAGCAGCGAGGCAGGAAAATTATCCTACAACAATAAAAAGCCAATAGTGAAAATCGGCAAATATGGTACAATGCTGATCGGAACGCTAAATGATGATTGCTATAGCGATAAAATGCTAAAAAAACCGCTAATCCTGCTGATTGAGCCAGGCGGAAATGATAAATATACAATGACTTTGGCTACCGGCGAAAACAATTATACCTATCTGCTGATTGATGTTAACGGGGATGACAGCTATCTGAATGCTGATGTGGGAGGAATGTTTTTTGCTCTTTCCGGGATAGGAATTTCCTTTGATTTGGCAGGAAACGATGTTTACCGAACGGGTGATTTTTCTTTTGCAGCAATGGCAGGAATGCAAATACATCGTGATTTTGCCGGTAAAGATATTTATGAAAGCGGTTTTTTCAGTCAAGGTGCCGCTATTTGCGGTCTATCCATCCTTCAAGATTTGGCAGGCAATGATCTTTACAGCGCTACCTGTATGGCTCAGGGTTTTGGCTCAATCCGTTCTACGGGAGCGTTATTAGATTATAATGGTGCCGATAATTATACTTTGGGAGGCAAATATTTCCACGCACCTTTAATGCCCAACGATTATTTAACTTTAGGGCAGGGTATGGGTTTTGGTTTGCGTCCCGATTTTGCCGGGGGCATAGGCATTCTTTTTGATGGAAATGGTAATGACCGTTATCTGGGAGGTGTTTATGCTCAGGGGGTTGGTTACTGGTATGCTTTAGGGATGTTGATTGATGAAAGCGGAAATGATGTTTATAATGCTATTTACTATCCTCAGGGCTCGGGAATTCATCTTGCTGCAGGTTTTCTTTTTGATGCGGAGGGTGAAGATGCCTATTACAGCAGACACGGACCCGGTCAGGGTGCAGGTCACGATTGGGCTACGGGAATTTTCATTGATGCCAAAGGGGATGATGCCTATTCCATTGAAGGGGGTAACGGATTGGGTTTATCCAATTCGGTAGGTATTTTTATAGATAAAAGCGGAAATGATCGTTATGAACGCTATAATCCTCAAAATTATGGTTATGGGGCTTATAGCAGAGCTACCGGTGGAATTGGTCTTTTCTTGGATAAAGATGGCAAAGATAGCTACCCGGATACTTTGATTGCTGATGGAAAAATATGGAAAAAAGACACTTATGGCATTGGCAAAGATTTGGATTCCGGAGAATTGATGTCCCCCTCAACTAATAATTCAGAATCCCCAGAGCCGGAAGAATTGCCAATGTTACCTCCTCCTGCTCCTGATGACCCTATAGAAGATATTTTTTCTGCTGCTGCTGAATGGGAAGTTGGCAATGCCGTTAACAGAGTTCAAAAAGCCCGGGAAATTATGCTTGCCAGAGCTGATGAAGCAAGCGAATATATTCTGCAGAACAAATTGAATACTAAATCGGGACTGGAATATCGTGCTTTGGAAGTGATGGTGCAAAAAAACGAGAACTTTAAAAAGTTACTATTCAATTATACCGATGATGCAGATAGTTTAAAAGCTAAAAATGCCTTAGCCCTAATTGCCGGAGTTGGAGATAGCACATTAATTGAGCCCTTGCGGAAACATTTACATAACAGAAAATATATTACTACCTGTCTTTCGCTTTTGGGAAGTATAAAAAGTGGGGAAAGCGTTAATTTATTAACTGAATATGCTTTTCATCCTGCTGAGCGCTATCGCTATATTGTAGCCCGTTCTTTGAAACAAATGGGAACTCCCGAAGCGCATCGTTGCCTGAAAAGTATGGCGGAGGACAATTCTTTTCTGGTGAAAACCTTAATTCGTAAATGGGAAGAGGAACAACAATGAGTGAAGAAAAACAGATTTTTGAGGATTACCTGCGCGCTCTCAATTTTGAGAATATAGAGTTTCTAATGGCGCGTTTTGAACATTACCTGCATTTACTATCCGTAGCTAATCGGAAAGTAAATCTGGTATCCCGAAACCTTCCTCCGGATAGATATTGGGTGCAGCATTTTCTTGACAGCTTAGTTGCCCTGGAATGTTTGGATTTTACAGATAAAACCGTTTTGGATTTTGGTTCGGGAGGTGGTTTACCGGGAATTCCGCTTAAACTTGCCGTTCCTGATTTTACTATAACGCTTTTGGATTCAGTGCAAAAGAAAGCCAAGGTTCTGCACGAATTTGTGGATGCTTTAGCTCTTCCTGCTACCAATGTAGAAACAGGCCGTTTGGAAGATTATGCTTATATAGCAAGGCGTCCCAGCTATGATTATATTGTTTGCAGAGCCGTTTCTTTGGAAGAAAGATATCTTTCTCCTTTGCGAAGATTGCTGAAACCAAGCGGAATGGCTGTTTTTTACAAAGCTCAGAAATTGGATGATGTGCAATCCCTGAAATATGAGGTTCTTTTAGATAAAAATTATCCTGCCTTGGGTCAACGCAAAGTAATTGGCATAAAACAGCGTGACCTGTTGCTGCACTAACGCTAAAAATTTAAAGGATAGATATGCCCAAAGTAATAACAGTAGTAAACCAGAAAGGTGGTGTGGGAAAAACAACTACTGCCGTTAATCTTGCCGCTGCCTTGGCAGTTCTGGAAAAAAGGACTCTGCTGATTGATTTTGACCCTCAAGGTAATGCTACCAGCGGAGTGGGAATTGATAAAGATAAAGTAGAAACGCAAATTTACGATGCGCTGATAGGCAGAACTCCTATAGAAAAAACCATTCTCTCCACCACCACGGAAAACCTCTTTTGCATTCCGGGAAATATTAATTTAACCGGTGCGGAAATTGAACTGGTGCATGAATTTGCCCGTGAACATAAGCTAAAAGAGGCACTGCAACCAATTTTGAGCACTTTTGATTTTATTCTTATTGATTGTCCTCCCTCTCTGGGTTTGCTGACAGTTAATGCTATGACGGCAGCAATGGATGTGCTAATTCCTATTCAGTGTGAATATTATGCCTTGGAAGGGGTTAGCCAGTTGCTGACTACTATTCGCCTTATTCAAAAGAACTTAAACCCGGGTTTAAATATTCTCGGCGTGCTGTTAACGATGTTTGATAAAAGAGTGAACCTCTCTTTGCAGGTTGCCAAAGAGGTTCATCGCTATTTTAAGGAAAAGGTCTTCCGCACTATTATCCCCCGGAATATTAAATTAACTGAAGCCCCCGGCTTTGGTAAACCCATATTTTTATATGATATCAGGTCTCCCGGTGCGATGAGTTACCTGAATCTGGCAAACGAAGTTATCCAAAGAAGTAAACAGGAAAATCAGCTATGAATGAACATTTGGGACGCGGTCTTTCAGCTTTGATTCCAGATATTGAAAAGGAGCAAAATCCCCAATGGGGAATTACCACTCTGCCCGTAAACAGCATCAAACCCAATCACTATCAACCCCGGAAAACCTTTGATCCTGAAAAACTGGCGGAACTAACCGATTCCATTAGAGAAAACGGGATTATTCAGCCAATTATCGTTACCAAAACCAGCTCTTCGGAATATGAACTTGTAGCAGGTGAAAGACGCTTGGAGGCAGCAAAACAGGCAGGACTGGAAAAAGTGCCGGTTGTTATTCGCAGCGTTTCTGAAAAAGAACAGCTGCAGCTTGCCCTAATTGAAAACATTCAAAGAGAGGACTTGAATCCGATTGAAGAAGCAATTGCCTATAATACCCTGGTGGAGGATTTTAGCTTAACGCATAGCCAGATTTCTGAAATTGTAGGTAAAGATAGAGCAACCGTAACGAACTCTCTGCGCTTGTTGAAATTGCCTGAAGAAGTAAAACAGATGCTTGTTTCCGGAGAATTGAATTCAGGACAGGCACGCACGGTTTTATCCGTTTCTCCTAACCTGCAAAATAGCTTTGCAGAATACATCATTAAGTATAATTTAACTGTGCGACAAGCGGAAGAAAAAGCCAAAACCTTCGCTTTAGGGAAAAAGACAGACCCCTTGAAGAGCAAAACAAACCTCCGCAATAAAGAATTGGAAAAAGAACTGAGCAAAATGTTACGCCTGCAAGTGAAAGTGCAGGAAAATAAGGGCAAGGGCAAAATAACCCTAACCTATAAATCTCAGGAAGAACTTACTAATTTTATAGCAATGCTAAATAACTTAAGGCGGGAAGAATGAACAGAGTTATTGTTACCGGTGGTGCCGGTTTTATTGGAGCCAATTATTTGCATACCCTTTTTGCCAACCCTTCTTTTACGGGTAAGATACTGAATATAGATAAACTTACCTACGCAGGAAATTTGGAAAGCTTGCAGGATTTGGAAGCAAAATATGGCAATTCCCGTTATTTCTTTGCCCAGGCAGATATCTGTGATGCCGAAAAAATGAAAGAACTCCTCCATCAGTTTAAACCCGATACAATTGTCCATTTTGCTGCCGAATCTCATGTGGATCGTAGTATTGACGGTCCTATGGAATTTGTGCAAACCAATTTAGTAGGCACGGCAACTTTGTTGAATGCCGCTTTGGAATACTTTCGCACCTTGGAGGATGAGGCAAAAAAACACTTTCGCTTCCATAATGTATCTACAGATGAGGTTTTTGGTTCTTTGGGGGAGCAAGGAATGTTTACAGAAGAAACACCTTACGATCCTTCATCTCCTTATTCTGCTTCTAAAGCCGGTTCTGACCATTTGGTGCGTGCCTGGCAAAGAACTTTCGGTTTGCCGATTACTATTTCCAATTGCTCCAATAACTACGGACCTTATCAGTTTCCCGAAAAACTGATCCCGTTAATGATTTTGAATTGCCTGGCTCATAAACCCTTACCTGTTTATGGAAAAGGATTGAATGTGCGGGATTGGCTTTTTGTTACAGACCACTGTGAAGCAATCAATACCATTATTCGGAAAGGGAAAATTGGCGAGACCTATAATATTGGCGGTAACAATGAAATGAAGAACATTGATATTGTTACTACTATCTGTAAAATTCTGGATGAAATGGAGCCCTCAAATACCCTGCAAAGCTATACCGAACTGATTTCTTTCGTGCAAGATAGGCCAGGCCACGATTTACGCTATGCCATTGATGCCGCAAAAATAGAAAAAGAGCTGGATTGGAGCCCTGCCGAAACATTCGTTACTGGAATCAGGAAAACTGTTGCCTGGTATCTGGAAAATAAGCAGTGGTGGCAAAATATTCAGAATAATAAATACCGTCAGGAACGCCTGGGTATTGGATAACGAGGAAAAACGACATCCCCTTTCGGTGTTTTCGGTGGCTTCGGTGGCTAAAAAATTAGGAAAAACGACATCCCCGTCGTTTAAGTGGTTGACGAGGACGTCAACCTTCCTGTGTTTTCGGTGTTTTCGGTGCTTTCGGTGGCTAAAATATTCGGAAAAACGACAACCCCTTTCGGTGCTTTCGGTGTTTTCGGTGGCTAAAAAATTAGGGAAAACGACATCCTCGTCGTTTACGAGGTTGACGAGGACGTCAACCCTCGGGAAAAACAGCATCCTCCCTCAACCCTCCAAAGAGAAATAATTGCCCCTATCCGAAATTTCGGTTATTATATATTTAGATAGTAAAACATAAAAGGATGTCCTAATGCAAAACGATGTAGTAAGCTACTTTCTTGAACTCATTGCCATAGATAGCGAATCCAAAAACGAAAGAGCCATTGCGGATAGGCTGAAAAAAGATTTGAAAGAACTGGGGGCAATTGTAGAAGAAGATGACTGCGGGGCAAAGATTGACGGCAATGCCGGTAATCTCTATGCCTATTTTCCCGGGGTCACCAATAAAAAACCAATCCTGCTTTGTGCTCATTGCGATACCGTTGTTCCCGGCAAAGGAATTAAGCCAACTATTGAAAACGGACGCATTTTCACAGACGGCACAACTGTTTTAGGGGGCGATGACAAATCCGGCATTGCTGAAATCCTTATGGCTATTAAACAAATTAAGGATAAGGGCATTGCTCATCCACCTCTTGAAGTGTTGATAACTGTTTCCGAAGAAATAGGGCTTTTGGGTGCTAAGAATTTTGATATTTCCAAACTGCAAGCCGCTTTTGGTTATGCTTTAGATACTCATCAGGTTGGAGAAATAGTTATTGGAGCTCCTTCCCAAAATTCATTTCAGATTAACTTTTATGGCAAGGAAGCGCATGCGGGTGTGGAACCTGAGAAAGGATTAAATGCTATCCGTCTTGCCTCAGAGGCAATTATGGCTATGCCCCAGGGCAGGATTGATTTTGAAACCACTTGCAATACAGGTATCATTCAGGGTGGTTCAGCTACCAATATTGTCCCCAAAGAAGTTTTAGTTAAAGGTGAAGCTCGCAGTCATAATAAGGGCAAACTGCAAAAGGTCTGTGAGGAGATTGAGCAGGCAGTTATTGCTACGGTTAAAAAATATGGAGCCAAAGCATCCTTTCATTTTGAACTGAAAAAGGAATATGAGGCATTTTTAATTGAGCGTAATGCTCCTGTTGTAGCACTTGCAGAAAAGGCATTACAGAATTTGCAGCTTCCGGCAGACATCAAAGTTGGAGGTGGTGGTAGCGATGCTAATATTTTTAATGCTAACGGTTTACCAACGATTATCGTAGGCACCGGAATGAATAAAGTGCATACTACGGATGAGGATATTCTGGTGGATGAACTCTATAGAGGAACTGCTTTTGTAGAAGAACTTATCCGTCTTTATGCGGAGGAATAAATGGCTGTTAAACTTTGTTTGCTTGGCTATGGTAAAATGGGAAAGATGCTTGCTGCTTTGGCTCCTGAATTTGACTGCACCGTTGTTTCAACGATAGACCCCAACCAAAAGGATTGCTATCATTCAATAACTGCAGAATCCCTGCAAGATGCTGAGGTCTGTATTGACTTCAGCCATCCTTCGGCAGTTCTGGAAAATATGCAAAAAGTTCTTTCTTACCAAAAAAATATGGTAGTGGGCACAACCGGCTGGTTTAACTATCTGGAAGAAATAAAACAACAAGTCCATCTGGCAGGAACAGGTTTTCTTTACGGAGCTAATTTTTCCATCGGTATGAGTATCTTTAAACGCCTTGTGGCAGAAGCAACTAAGGCATTTGACCGCTTTCCGGAATTTGATGTTTACGGTTGGGAAATGCACCATAAACAAAAGGCAGATAGTCCTTCGGGAACTGCCATTGAGCTTTCTAAAACCATTATAGCCAATAACAGCAGGAAAAAGAAAGCTCTTTTTGAACCTGCTTTTCGTAAAATAGAACCCGAGGAATTACATTTTGCCTCTGTGCGCGCAGGTTCCTTTCCCGGAACGCATATAGTTGGTTTTGACAGCGAGACGGAAACTATAGAGCTTAGCCATTGTGTCCGTTCGCGTAGCACTTTTGCCTACGGAGCGTTACAAGCGGCAAAATGGATTAAAGACCGCAAGGGCTTTTTCTGTTTTGAAGATATGATAGCGGATGTTTTATGTTAATTCCTTTTCTCAAAATGCACGCTCAAGGTAACGATTTTGTTATCCTGGATTGCTTTGCTCCGGAGTCAATTTCCTGGGCAAAGCTGGATTTTTCTTCTGTAGCGGAAGAACTTTGCAAACAGCATTTTGGCATTGGAGCGGATGGCTTGGTTTTGCTTATGCCTAATGCTTCCTGCGATGCCCAAATGTTTATTTATAATGCCGACGGTTCATCAGCTGAAATGTGCGGTTCTGCTTTACGCTGTGTAACCTGGATTTTGCACCAAAAAACAGGAAAGAAGGAATTTAGCGTCCAAACGGAGGCGGGTCTTAAAACCTGTTATGTAAATGAAGATAACACTGTAACCGTTAATCTCGGAATGCCTTCAATGCTGAAACACAGCTATCAGGCAGAGGATTTTACCGGAGATTTGGTAAATATTGGCAATCAGCATTTTATTGTTTGGGTCAATTCTTTGCAAGATAATCCCCATCTTAAATTTGGTTCGGCTTTAGAGCATCATCAAGGTTTTGAGCAAACAGTGAATGTGCACTTTGCCGTTTTGCTGAATAGAAAGACGGTAGCAATTAAAATTTGGGAAAAAGGTTGTGGAGCCACCCTTGCTTGTGGAACCGGCGCTGCTTCTACTGTCTTTAGTGGCATTGCCAATGGCTTATTGGATAACGAAGTGGAGGTTTTTATGCCCGGCGGAATAGTTAAAATCGTCGCCTCCGAAAAGGGCTATTTGCTAAGCGGAGAAGTTTGCCAAGCATTTGAAGGAGTTTACAATTGGAAAACTTAGGCAAGTATTTTCTGGAATTGCGTTTACAGCGCGGATACAGCTATCAGGATATCTGGAAAGAACTGCGTTTTCCGGAAAACCAGATTAAGGCAATTGAAGAAAATCGCTTTGCTGAGCTTGGTCCTTATGGAATTGCCAAAGCAGTGGTTTATAACTATGCCCGCTTTCTGGAAGCTGATTTAGATGCTGTAATGAATGCTTTTTCCTATTTAATGCCGGATAACGCTAAACCCGAATTTAAACCTGCTACTCCTGTGAAAGAAAAAAAGATTATGCTTTCCACAAACTTTATGTGGCTGATTGGCATTTTTCTGATTATTATTATCCTTGGCTCCATTTTGTGGTATGCCTATAATCAAAACTGGTTGAAAATGCCCGATTTTTTTGCCTCTAATAAGCCCGATTCCACTGCCGTTATTATCCCGGAAGAAAAAGAAGAAACAAAACCGGATACTTTGCGTCAACGCCTGCGGGCAATTAGCGATGCCATTCCCCAAACGAATAATGTTCCAACCCCGAAAGCGGAGACAAAGACCGTTCCACCAGATACAACTGATTATATTGGCAATATTTTAGGCGATAGCCCGGTCAATGTGCCTATCCACTAACTGGTTACCTCTCAAAGATTTTAAGGATTTAGCGAAATGGCGAGATGGCGAGATGGCGAGACGGCGAGATGGCGAGATGGCGAGACGGGAAGAGAGAGATGGCGAGATTGATTTTTTTACAAAGAGAGAAAGAGAGAAAGAGAATAAATTGAGAATGGAGAATGGAGAATGATTTTAGTGAAATGGCGAAATAGCGAGACGGAGGACACCGTTCCTCCGCATTTTTTTAGCCACCGAGGACACCGAAAACACCGAAAAGAGAAGGTGACAAGATGGTAAGCAAAAACTTAGCTGTTTATATCATTTATGGAAGCATATTTAAGTTTATAAATCCCTCAAATCCCTATAATCCTGTTCATCCCAGACCTATTTTTTTTCTCTCAGCCCTCAGCCCTCAGCCCTTAGCTCTCAGCTCTCAGCCCTCTGCTCTCAGCCCTCTGCTCTCAGCCCTCAGCCCTCAGCCCTCAGCCCTCTGCTCTCAGCCCTCTGTTAAATTTATCCTCTTAATCCTTAAATCCTGAAATCCTCGTTTCTAAAATCCTTATCCTGAAATCCTATCTTCATTTCATAAGCATTGCTTTTTTGATGGAAATTTCTTTCCCTGCTTGCATTCTGATGTAATAGATACCATTTCCACAAGGATTACCATAATTATCGTCACCTTCCCAAAGCAGTTTATATCTACCTCTTTCTTTTTGTCCCAAGGCAAAATTATGCACTAATTGACCGCGAGTATTATAGACATTGATTTTCACTTCTGCCGGTTGACTTAGTTCATACATAATAGTTGCAGCAGGATTGAAAGGATTGGGGAAAAGAGATCGGATTCCTGTAACCAAAGGTATTTCCGGTGTTCCGCTATTGCCGTTTTCATAAACTATACTTCTGGAACCATAATATGTAACAAAACCATCATAATCCTGTGCTTCCAGCCAGTAATAATATGTTCCAGGTTCATCTATCTCTTTATCAGTAAACATATACACATGCAATTGAGAAGTATTAGTTCCCTGAATTAAAGGGCTAACAATAACTGCTTGAGAAAGATTATCAATTGTTCCCCGCTGCACATAAAAACCATTTAATCCTGTTTCCGATTGGGTAGCCCACATTACATTAACTCCGTGCTGATAATTTAGATTTAGGGTAAAAGCAGATAGTTCCACTGGTAAAGTAGGATCAAAATTACTCAAAATAACTGGAATTTCAACATCTCCTTTCCCTTTACTGAAGTAAATATCAAATACTATAGAATCTCCATTACGATTACCTATAATCCAATTATTATTATTATAATATGCTCCGTAAGTATAACTGGTCTCCATTTTTATATGCCAGATATGTATGTTATCGCCTAAGAGAAAAGTAAAACCAAGATATTCTGTAATATTGGGATTGGGAATTTCAGGAATAGTTCCACTACCTTTATTGCCATCGCCTCCACTTAATGTAATAGTTACACCATTTTCTTCTACAGGTGTATCTTCAGGATAATTTGCAGTTACTACACCTGCACAAGATATAGATTTATCTGTAGTGCCTGTGGAAGTTATAGTTATATTTTCTGCATAAGTTCCATTATTCAACCCTGCCTTTATACGCACATAAATCGTTGCAGTGATAACTATCTCTTGAGATAGGGATAAAACTATGGGATCTTGAGCAGTAAAATTAGCTCCTGGTTGAAGTGAGATTTCAAAATCAGGGGGAGCATCAATACTAATATTTGCCGAAAGGTTTGAACCAGTTACAGTAAAATCTTGAATTGGAGAAGGACCCAAACCCCGCTCATAGATGAAATCAGTTAAAGAATTAGAAGAAACTTCAGTCAGTGGATTATACAGGGATTGTTCACTACCCCAACTTCCTCGCGTAGGTTCTGAATCGGCAAATTTTCTTACTGCTACCCAATCGTAATCAGTATAAGAACCATAGTGATTTTGTAAAGAGATTTCTCCTGCGGTGGTATAGGTTCCCAAAGTAGAACTGCGTTTTAATACTCCATCACGATATAATTTTAAATTTGAGTTATATGCAGTAAAAGTCCCCCTATACCAAGTATTTGCAGATGGAACACTACCATCTGCACCCGCATCAGATAAAAACCCCCATCCAGAATAAGGGGGAGTTAAAATTGAAGAACCTTGCCCAGCTCTGGTATCACTTCTTCCCTTGTAACCGGCATCAGTTGTTTCATCACCTCTTATACCAACTTCGCAGATTGTATCAGTTGCTAAACGATATTTATATTCTATTGCATTATTGGCAAATCCAGTATAAGTTGCAGATGAACCTAAAACAGTATGACCGTGGGGTGAATCATGTACTCCACCCTCACAACGAACATAATTTTCCCCACTCGGTATTGAAATTATTCCATAAGTAACTTCTTGAGTCCATTTGCTTAAACCATTACTGAAATCGTCAAAAAAGATGAAAGTATTTGGTCCATTAGAAGTTGTAGTAGCAGAAGAATTGCCATATTTTAAGGTTATTGTTCTATCGGCAGTGCTTAAGTCACCGGCAATTTCCACCCAGAAAACGGCATTATCACTATCCGTTTTGGTTTCCATCCAGTAGTCAAGTTCAGTTTTCTCTTCAAAGAATCTGAGATCACCAAAATCAGTTCGGCAATTACTATTTAAATAAACATTTTCTCCGCTATCAGTTCCATTTCCGTAATGAACTGTAAAGCGAACCTGATAGTTTGTTCCGGTATTTGCAAGTAGATTTATAGTTTGTGCTTTTGCATATTGCCAAAAATTGCCTCCACCCCAATTACCCCGCGCAGGTTCTGAACCGGCAAATTTCCTTACTGCTACCCAATCATAATCCGTATGATCACCTTCGTGATTTTGTAAAGATATTTCTCCTGCAGTTGTATAAGTTCCCAAAGTAGAACTGCGTTTTAGAATCCCATTGCGATATAATTTCAAATTTGAGTTATATGCAGTAAAAGTTCCCCTATACCAAACATTTACTGTGGGAGGGTCTAAATCTTCTCCAGCGTCAGATAGAAAGTTCCAAGGTGATTGATAAGGCGAATCTAAAATTCCAGAACCACCATAATTATATTTTCTGGCATCACTTCTGCCCTTGTAGCCGGTATTATTTGTATAATTACCTCTTATGCCAACTTCGCAGATCGCATTAGTTGCTACAAGATATCTATATTCTACTGCATTATTGGCAAATCCAGAATAAGTTGCAGATGAACCTAATACAGTATGACCCCATGGTGAAACAGATGTTCCACCGCCACAGCGAACAAAATTTTCTCCACTTGGTATAGAAATTGTTCCAGAAATAACTTCTTGAGCCCATTTGCTTAAACCATTACTGAAATCGTCAAAAAAGATGAAAGTGTTTGGTCCATTGGAAGTTGTAGCAGCAGAAGAATTGCCGTATTTTAAGGTTACTGTTCTATTGGCAGTGCTTAAGTCACCGGCAATTTCCACCCAGAAAACGGCATTATCACTATCCGTCTTGGATTCCATCCAGTAGTCAAGTTCAGTAGCTCCTTCAAAGAATCTGAGATCACCAAAATCTGTTCGGCAGTTACTATTTAAATAAACATTTTCTCCGTTATCCGTTCCGTTCCCGTAATGGACTGTAAAGCGAACCTGATAGTTAGTGCCTGTATCTGCAAGCTGAGTAAATGTCTGATATTTGAAATAATTCCAGGTTTGTGCAGTTAAGAAGTTGAGTGAAAAAACAAGCATAGTAAGAAATATGAAAATAAGTTTTGTCTTCATCCTGAAGGTGCTATTTTTTCGGTTCTCTTTTGCATCCTGAAGAAGAACTATTTCCCTTAAATACTTCAGTCCCCAATTTTGATGGTAACTTGTATTCAGGGTTTTTGATGTCCTTCTATCCATTGTTTACCACCTTTATAATAAAGTATATCCTTATTGCGCACATCATAATTTGCTCCAATCGTTGTCAAGGCAAAAGGTTAATAAGTTAATATCATTTTTTACCACCCTTCCCCCGAAAATTTGCAAATATATTGCATATCTCATTCTGAGTTAATATTATACGAATGACAAACTTCTGTTGATAATTTTCAACATCACTATAATAATAATACGGGAATGTACAATCAATTGGGTCTTTAATTATGTTTTCGAGAAGTTTTAGAAGTTCTTAAAGCCCCTTTGGGCGATACATTGATAGCGATGGCGGTGTAAACCCCTCGTAAAATTTACGATGCAACCGGCGGGAGGTTTTGACTTACAATTTTCACCTGCCTTCAATGCAACCACACCCCACCTTCTTTTCTCACTTACAACTAATCTACTACTGGTTTTCAAACCGAAAAATTGTGAGTTAAAACAGAAAGTATGCACCCTTACAACTGAACAATCAATCACCCTCTTTAAAAGGTATAAACTAACAATCCTGCTTTTTTTCCACTGCCTTGTTCAGGCAAAAAAAACGATAGAGAAATTCTCCCTGTCGCTTAGATTGCAAAATAAAAAGTGCTTTTCCTAAAATTCTGATTATAATTATAAAGTAAATAATAGAGACAAATCTGGGGGATAAAATGATAGCAGGTTATGTCTCAAAGGTTGGTGTAAAATAGGTAACACCAGATGAAGAAAAAGGTGAAGTAGTCCTAAGGTCTTTGTTTTGATTAGAACCAAAGAACAAGGAGAAGTTTATGACTCAACCAAAGAAAAGATAGATAAGAAGGCGGAAGTAGTTGCCTGCGTCTGTTTTGTTCTATATTAATTGCTATTCAGAGGACTGGATTACCAGGAAATTGTATCTTTCAAAGCCATTGGAAAGGAACAGAAACATCCTAAAAATGCCTATACAGTTTAAGTGAAAACGCAACGGATTGAAGTAAGGTAGCCCTTTTTATGAAAAAGAACTTGACTTGGATTAACAAGCTGAAAACAATGCAATTTGTTGATTATTTTACATAGATTGTGAGAAGCGAGGGTTAGTAGATGCCCTCAACGAACCAAAGAAACAATAAGTTGGAATGAACACCAACTTTTGGGAATTTGGGAATATAGAAATTTTAATTCCGTAGTAAAACAGAGGTAAAGTGAAATGAAAACTACCCAAGAAATGAAAATTGGAAGCTCTAATTGGGAATTTAGCAATAGAATAGATGCAACTGAAACTATTCCTAATATTAATGAGAACAGCGGAATAAATAAATCTCCTCAAGATATTATTCAGGTATTTAATACAAAAGAAATAGACACAGATTGGTCTTTTATTGAATATAAACCATCCGATACAGGTAAATGGACTCATAATTATCATAGGTATCCTGCAAAGTTTATACCACAGCTGGTGGAAAAATTAATTGATGAAAATATTATTTGTAGTGAAGCGCATATAAATGATCCTTTTTTTGGATGTGGAACAACAATCATTACGGGTATATCAAGAGGATTTAAAGTAAGTGGAACTGATATAAATAAAATTGCTTATCTAATAACAAAAGTAAAAGCTACTCCTATAGAACCAGAATATCTTGAAACAAAAATTAATAATCTTTTATTTGAATTGAAAATGCTCAATAGCCCTCAGATAACATTTTTAGGTGATAATTTTGAACCCTTGATTCCACAAAAGCATTTGGACAGGATTGATTATTGGTTTTCAGAAAAAAATAAAATTGAGTTAGGTAAAATACTAAGAGTAATTTACAAGGAAGAAGATGAAAACATTAGAAACTTCTTTCTTGTTGCCTTCAGCCATATCTTAAAAAGTTGTTCTATCTGGCTTCAAGGAAGCACAAAACCAACAAGGGACTTTAATAAAAAAACATCCAAACCATTTGAAACCTTCAGAAGACATTTAATGAAGATGCAGAATGGAAATAGGGAATTTTATAATATTGTTCATAAGAATGTTATAGAGAATTTAAATCAATACCTCAATATTAAAATAGGAAATGCAAAAAATCAACCTTTAGATGATGAGACAGTGGACTTGGTTATAACTTCCAGTCCTTATGTAACAAGTTATGAATATGCAGACATTCATCAATTATCAACAATTTGGCTTGATTTAGCTGATGACCTTATAGAATATAAAAAGGAATTTATTGGAACTTCATATAAGAAATACGAAAATAGAGTATTAAAGAGTTTAATTGCCAAGGATATAGTAGAAAAAATGGAACATAAAAGCAAAAAAATGGCAAAAGAAATTGAAGCGTTTTTCATTGATATGCAAGAGGTATTTGATGAAAGTTTCAGAATTATGAAAAAAGGAGGGCGATGTTGTTATGTAATAGGTGATACAAAATTGAAGGGAATAGATATTCTAAATGCTGAAGTTTTCGCTGAGAGTTTGCAGTATTCTGGTTTTAAGTTTGATAGATTAATCAAAAGAGAAATACCCTCCAAAATTCTTCCACAAAAGCGTGATGAAAAAACAGGCAGATTTGCTACTAAAAATGAGGCAAATTTTGAAGCATATCCAATAGAATATATTGTAATTGGATTAAAGGATAAATGAAATGAACTTTGAAGATTTAAAAAAATTGTATCTTGAAAAAAAAGAATATTTTGGTGCCGAAACTTATAAGCATATATCTGAATTATTGAAAGAAGCAAAAGAGATTCATCAAGCGGATTGGCTGAAAAATCCAACACCAAATAAAGATTATGAACAAAGCTGGAGAGCATTTAAAGGGAAAAATTTTGAGAAATTAATCCAGTTTATAATTACAGATGAAGTAGAAGAAATTGGATTAAAAGTCATTAATGGCAATCAACTTGAAAGAAGAACAAAACTAACTAAAGAGCTAAGCCAGATTAAAAGAAATTTAGCTATTAATTATGGAGAATTTGGATTACATTTACCTGATGTTGATATTGTTATTTACAATCCATTGTCTTTGAAGGTGCTTGCAGTTATATCAAGTAAAGTTTCCTTAAGAGAACGAATTGCACAAACGGGTTACTGGAAATTTAAATTTATACAGGACGAAGTTACAAAACATATAAAAGTTTATTTCATAACTCCTGATGAAGATGGTACATTAACAAAAAAGATTCCAGCTAAGAAAGGAAGAGCTATTGTAGAAACAGATCTTGATGGTAGTTATGTTTTAACGGAAGAAGATATAGAAGAAAGCAATAAGGTTAAACTTTTTGAGCACTTTATAGATGATTTAAAGAGATTATTAAATAATGAACAATAAAAAGTTAGAACTTGAGACAACCACCCTTTGGGATTACCCCACCCAGAATTATGGTGATAAACCCCATGGTTTTAATAAATACCGGGGCGTTACTCCGGCATTTATTATCTGGAATCTTGTCCAAAGATATACAAAAGAAGGCGATTTAGTAATTGATCCAATGTGTGGAAGTGGAACAACTATTGATGTTTGCAAGGAAGAAAATAGGAAAGTTCTTGGATTTGATATAGTTCCCTTTAGAGAAGATATTCAACAAGCAGATGCCAGAAATTTACCTGTTGAAGACAAAATTGCCGATTTAATCTTCATTGATTCTCCTTATTCAGATAATATTGATTACAACAAACATCCTGACAACATAGGAAATATATCGTGCGAAAATGAAACTTTTTTCATAGAATTAGAAAAAGTAGCAAACGAAGCATACCGTATTCTTAAAATAAATAAATATATTGCATGGCTCATTGGAGATCATTGGAGAAAGAAAAGTGGTTTTATACCTGTAGGTCTAAATATTTATAATATATTGGCTAAATATTTCCAACCAGTTGATATAGTTGCAGTTGCAAGGCATAATCAAACATCCAATACACCTTTCTGGATTGATAAAGCAAAAAAATACAATTTCTACTTGCGAGGATTCAAATATTTAATAATAATGAAAAAAGTAACATAGTTCTATTTCTATTGTAGTGTCTCAAAGGTTGGTGTAAAATAGGTAACACCAGATGAAGAAAAAGGTGAAGTAGTCCTAAGGTCTTTGTTTTGATTAATGCAAAAAAGAAGGAGAAGTTTATAACTCAACCAAAGAAAAGAAAGATTAGAAGGTGAAATTAGTTGTCTGCGTCTGTTTTTTGCTATACTAATTGCTATTCAGATGACTGGATTACCAGGAAATTGAATTTTGTGTCTCTCAAAGCCAATGGAAAAGATGAGGGAATAACGGATAAGTCCTGTAAAATTTAATTCAATACGCGACAGGTTGGAGCAAGGTAGCTCTTTTTATGCAAAATAAGTTTGGGGTGTAAAGGAAAAAAGTATCCCCCTTTTTAATAAGTTCAGTTACTGAAGAAGAAGGAAAATACCGTTTCTATAATTCATCAGGAATTTGCCACTGTAAAAATAATCCGAATAAAAAAGCCACATAGTTTATGGACAAATTCAGCAACTGAAGTGCTGAATAAAAATCTTCTAAAAAACGGGTAAACATTAAGTTCGTTGGCAAACTTCGGTTAATTGGCAAAGCAAGGATTGGTTAGTTCATTTTTCCCCGAGCTTTAAAATTGGGGATTGGTATTATGTATTATCCTTATCTATTTACCAGCCATCGGGTATTTTCTATTTTAGTGTAAACTGCATCTCAGATTTAAGGACCGCTTTTCGCCCTAAGCTGAGAGCATAAATCAAGTGTTTATCTAACCTTAATCAAGCGTTAATTATTAACGCTTGATTAAGGGATGTTAAACGGTAGATTGAGGGCTTGGGGTAAGGAAGATAGGAGACAGCTATATGAGGATGTAATTTTCTGTTTTAACTCACAATTTTTCGGTTTGGAAACCAGTTACAGAGCGGTTGGAAGGGGGTGGGCTTTCTGTTTTAACTCACAATTTTTCGGTTTGGAAACCAGTTGTAGTGCGGTTGTAAGTGAAAAAGATGGTGGGGTGTAGAGAGATTGAAGGCAGGTGAAAATTGTAAGTCAAAACTTCCCCGCCGGTTGCACTTTCTGTTTTAACTCACAATTTTTCGGTTTGGAAACCAGCTAAAAAGCAGTTGTAAGTGAAAAAGAGGGTGGGGTGTGGTTTCATTGAAGGCAGGTGAAAATTGTAAGTCAAAACTTCCCCGCCGGTTGCACTTTCTGTTTTGACTCTAAACCGATTCTTTTTGTGGTTGCAACTATATGCAGAAGCAACAGGAAATTTATCCTTTGTCCGATACTGTCAAAGCTGAAGCTCGGTTTAGAGTTAAAACAGAATTTTGCCTTGAAGTAGCTATTTCTGAACAGTTCCAACCCAACTCTGCGAATGTGAAAAAAAACATTATTTCACGATTGTGGAATTTGAGGGTTGGTTTGGCTTGGTTGCCAGCGTGCAGGTTCTTGTTTTAACTCACAATTTTTCGGTTTGGAAACCAGTTGTAGTGCGATTGTAAGTGAAAAAGAGGGTGGGGTGTGGTTTCATTGAAGGCAGGTGAAAATTGTTAGTCAAAACCTGAGCCGGTTACATCGTGAATTTTACGCGAGGTTGACGAGGACGTCAGCATTACGATGTCGCCCTAAAGGAGTTTAAGATATTTCAACGCTCTAAACTTTCTCAGCATTATAAACCTTTGTATCCGCGAGGTTGACGAGGACGTCAGCATTACGATGTCGCCCTAAAGGAGTGTAAGATATTTCAACCCTCTAAACTTTCTCAACTTTCTCAACCTTTTTTCCTTAGTTATCTCTTTTTCTCTTTTTCTCTTTGTAAAAAATAAGTGCTGTTACTCTTTGTGCGAAAAGAAGAGGCGGGGGTCTTTTTTCAGGGCAGAAACAAGGTCAATGCCTGTTTTTCTATCTTGCACAACCGGGATGCTTATTTCTATTGCTTTTTGCATAAAAGCGATAGTTCCTTTTATAGATTGCACGATGTCAAAGCTATTTAAAATACCGGCTAAAAGCATTGCGGAAAAGCAATCTCCTGCTCCCGGAAAAACAACTGGGGCATAGTTACATTTAAATTCCCGGAAAAAATCGTTTTCAGCGGCAAAATAGGCAACTGAAGAAAATTCCCTTTGAGAATTTGGGGCACTGGTAATAACAATATGTTTTGGGTTTAAAGCGGCTAATCGGGCACAGCATTCTTGAACCTGACCCGTGTTTAATTCCGGCATATTTTTACATCCCGTTAAAAAAATTGCCTCTGTCCAATTGGGGGTAATAATATCGCTGATAGAAATAAGGCAGCGCATTGCTTCCACCATTTCCCAAGTGTAACAACTGTATAATTTTCCTTCATCCGCTAAAACGGGGTCAACCAAAACCACTGTCTCTTTTTTCATGAAGAAAGGTAGATTTTCCAGCAACAGATATGCCTGTTCCGGTGAACCCAGAAAACCGGTATAAATGGCATCAAAACGCAGCTGCAGCTTTTTCCAGTGCCTTAGGGTCTTTTTTAAAAGGTCGGTGTTATCCTGCAAAATATAATCAGGATAATCGGTATTGGTGGAAAGTAATGCTCCGGGCATAGCGGTAACTTCAATTCCCATCCTATTCATAATCGGGATGATTGCCATTAAAGAAGTGTTTCCAAAACCGGAGAGATCATGAATAGCTAAGACATTGGGATGAGACATATTACATATCCTTTAAAGTAAAGCTGTCTATGATGTTATGATCCAAGCCATAAACCTTAAAGATAATTGATTTCCCTTCTCGCTCTCCAATTAAGTAGTGATAGGTTTTAATTAAAACCAGGGAATAGGGATTTTCGTGTTTGTTTTCCCTTAAAGGAGCTCCTCCACCACCTGTCACAATATAGGTTATACCCTTAAATTCAGAACGCTCGTAATTATGATCGTGGGCACTGAAGACAGCTTTCACGGATGAATTTTGCAAAAGTTCAGGCAAAAAAAGCTGCAAACCAAGCTCGTCGCTATGCTCTCCGGAAGAAAAAACCGGGTGATGTAAAATAAGCAGGGAAGGGATATCCACTTTTAGCTGTTTTTGCAGCCAATTGAATTGTGCGGAGCCCGGGGAAAGGTCTAAAACACTATCCAGAATGATGAAGCGAATGCTATCCTGATAAACGGTGTAATATGAACTGCCATTCAGATAAGGAAAATTCTGCAAAAACAGGGCAAGGTCTTTTTCGTGATTACCGCGTGCTGGAAAGAAACGATTAAATTGGCATAAGGGAGAGATAATCTGCAAAAAATTGTCATACTCTTTTTGCGTTTTGCCCGAACTGTTCAAGTCGCCGGTATGAAAAGTTGCCTCGGGTTGGTGATTAACAATCTGCTGAACTATTTGCCGATGAATTTCGGGATTGCTTCTGGTATCGCCATAAATGGCAAAACGGGCTTCCAAACCTAAAGCCGAAAAAACAAAAAGAAAGGTGATGAGAAGAGCTAAAGGAAGCTGAAATAGAAAAATGGGGAAGGGGGATTTTTTAGAGCTGAACATCATTGATTAGTAATTGCAGGGAATTTTGGAACCCCTTAGCGAACAGTTTCAAGACGCAATTTTTCGTATTCTTTCTGGAATTCCTGCAAGTCCACCCAGGCAGGTTTTTTCCATTCCGGATTTCTTAATAAAGCTGAAGGATGGTAGGTTACCAAAGCCGGGATATCCATAAAATAATGAATTTTCCCTCTGTGCCATCCCAGAGTGTTATTATTATTCAACAGGGTTTGAGCTGAAACCAATCCTAAAAGCAGCAACAATTTGGGCTGGATAATTTGAATCTGCTCCAGCAAATAGGGTAAACAAGCTCTTCTTTCATCGGCTTCGGGATTGCGGTTTCCCGGAGGACGGCATTTTACAATATTGGCGATATAAACATCACTGCGTTTAAGATTTATGGCAGCCAGCATTTTTTCCAAAAGCTGACCTGCAGCTCCTACAAAAGGTCTGCCGGTTTTGTCTTCCTGTTCGCCGGGTCCTTCTCCAATCAGCATTGCAAGGGCATTGGGATTGCCTTCTCCGTAAACAAAATTATGGCGTGACTGAGAAAGGGAGCACTTTGTGCAGTTGGAATATTGGTGTTGAAGTTCGTTCAGGCGTTTTTGGTTATTGCTCTCCGGCAGATAAAGTTCTTTAATACCGCTATTTTTTAAGAATTCCAGGTATTGGCGTAAAGCATTTACAGACATAGTTTAATTTTCGTTGTTGTCTTCGTTATCCTCGTTGTCGTCGTAAAAATCTTCTTCTTCCTCTTCTTCCTCTTCCTCTTCGTCCTCTTCATCTTCAAAGCTTTCGGTGTCTGAAAGTTCTTCTATGAATTTCTCGGAATCATCAATCGTTTCTTCTGCTTCTTCTTCAGCGCTTTCTTCTTCCATAAAGATTTTTTCCTGGGCTGCGGCAAGTTCTGCTTCAGCCAGTTCGGTAATATAATCCGGCACTTCGTTTTCAGCAACATGGTTCATAGCCAAAATGGCTATTTTATCTTCAAATTTCTGCCTTACATAAGTAGGAAATTGAAGTAAGCGATATGCCTCTAACTGCGCTAAAAGGCAGAACAGAAAGTTCATATCGGCTTTTTCCAGAAAGGTCTCAAGTTTTTCGTTAATCATCTATTTTCTCCTAAATTATAAAATCTTCCGCAGGATGTTTGTAGCGGCAAACCCGGTTTTCTTCAGCCCGGATAATAGCTAAAATATCCTGCACAGCTATCTCTAAATTATCATTAATTACCAGATATTGATACTGAGGAATATAGGCAACTTCTTCTTGGGCAATTTGCAGGCGTTTGGCAATTTCTTCTTCGCTATCCGTTGCCCGTAAAACTAAACGCTGTTTTAGCACTTCCATAGAAGGCGGTAAAATAAAAATCTTCACATAAGGAATATCGGTAGCGCTAATAAAAGAAGCACCTTGCACATCTATATCCATTATCACATGACGCTTACCCGCCAGACATTTTTTAATAAAACTTTTGGAAGTGCCATACCAGTTTCCGAAAACCTTGGCATATTCCAAAAAATCACCTTCAGCAATACGCTGCTGAAACTCTTCCTCACTAACAAAGTGATAGTGAATTCCATTTTGCTCAGTTCCCCGGGGACTTCGGGTAGTGAAAGAAACGGAATAATCAATATTATCGGCAACTTTTAGAATTTCAGTTAAAATGGTGCTCTTGCCACCACCTGAGGGTGCAGAAAGAATAATAAGAAAATGACCGTCCTTGGTAATCACTGATTGCTTTAGAAATAAGGTTACAGTCAGGGAATTAGTTTTTGATACTCTGCTGCCGTTAGCAGATTTTCCAATTCTTCGGAACCGGACATTTTAACTTTGAATAACCAACCTTCATCGTAAGGCGACTTGTTGATTAGCTCCGGACTATCCTCCAGCTCTATATTCTTTTCCTCAACAATGCCGCTAACTGGACAAATGAGGTCTTCCACTGCTTTAACAGCTTCAATTGAACCACAGGGTTCGCCGGCTGCTACATTTTGTCTTACTTCGGGGAGTTCCACAAAAACAATATCACCAAGTTCGTGCTGCGCAAAATCACTAATCCCGATGGTAGCTATATCATCAACTATATGAACCCATTCATGGCTCTCTGTGTAATATAAATTGTCCCGGATTTCCATTTTTACCTCCAAAACCGGATTTATTATCTTGTGTTATTCAACTCTTGGCAGGGTATTATTATGTCAAGCACAATCACCCTTCTATCAATCTTATCACTTGGTTACCCGATCCTTTTCCGCAACTGTTATTTTGCCTTCGGGTAAGGTGATGGTAACCGTAACTTGGGGACTTTTATCCTTTCTTCGGGCTTTGGCATAACCGGTTATAGAAACACTGGTATCGGAAACGGCAGCGATGCTGAAAGTTCCGGCTTCTGTAGTTATAGAATTAGCATCCCAACCCGCATAATTTCCTAATTGAGCGGTATCCGGAAAAACTGAAACCGAGTCCTCTGTCTTTTGCCCGGCAAGGGCTTGATAATTATTACAGAATTTGTTTGCATAATCTTTGGCTTCGGTGGATAGAGCTGTTTTTGCAGCAGTATATGCCTGATCCTTATATAGGGTTAGACCTACTATAATCGTTGTTCCGATGATAATAATACTGAGGATGAGTAAAAGTATTTGTTGAGCTCCCATCTTTTTCTCTTCTCCTGTTTAATATTTTTACACCGGAAACACTGAAATCCCGAATTTAATTATAAGTTATGCTTTTATTTGTGGTTTGCCACCGAAGTTTGAGAAGCTATTTTGCTATTTTAACCAAATCCACTTTCCAAACTTCATTTAACGCTTTTGTTGTTATTCATTCAGCCGCAACACGCTTACATATTTTCTGCCTTCTCTTCCGGTTGAAAATTCAACCTTGCCATCTATTAAACTGTAGATAGTAAAGTCCCTGCCAATGCCAACATTTTTACCGGGATGAATCTTTGTTCCTTTCTGGCGGATAATGATATTACCGGCTATAACAGATTCACTTGCGTATTTTTTAACCCCACGGTATTTGGGATTGCTGTTGCGTCCGTTTCGGGAACTTCCCACACCTTTTTTATGTGCCATTTTTCACCTCTTTCCTTACACCAAAATATCTGTAACCCGAAGGTCGGTAAAACTTTCGCGGTAACCTTTTTTTACCCGGTAACCTTTACGGTTTTTCTGATGGTAAATGGTCTTTTTCTTCCCTTTACCGTGCTCCATAACTTCGGCAACAATACTGGCTCCTTCTACAACAGGTTGACCAACTTTAATTCCATCTTCATCACGCAACAGAAGAACTTTTTCAAAGGTCAGGGTTTGACCCGGCTCTGCTGTATTCAGATAGGGAACGCGTAATACTGCGTTTTTTTCAGCCCTAAACTGAAATCCTTTAATTTCTACGATGGCGTACATCTTTTCTCCTATAATATGGTATATGAGTGCAGATTTTTAGAGAGGGGAAATCTGTCAAGGATTTCACGCAGATTACACAGAAAAAATGTCTCTCACAGATTACACGGATAAAATGTCTCTCACAGATTACACGGAAAAAATGTCTCTCACAGATTACACAGATAACACAGATAAAAGAATAGGTATGGGATAAACAGGATAAAAGATTAGATATGGGATAAACAGGATAAAAAATAGGTATGGGATGAACAGGATAAAAAATAGGTAGGGGATGAACAGGATTTTCAGGATTTTGGAGATTTTATTTGTATAGTCGGAAGATGCTATTCCTCTGCGAGAAAAAATAATGCAAAATACGGAGCTTCAGTGAGCTCCGGTTACCCATATCAGGGTTTGCAACGATATTTATCTCCCCGTTCACCTGTTAACCTGTTAACCTGTTAACCCGTTAACCTTTTTCACCTGTTAACCCGTTAACCTGTTAACCTGTTAACCCGTTAACCTTTTTCACCTGTTAACCTGTTAACCTGTTCACCCGTTAACCTTTTTCACCCGTTCACCTGTTTCCTATAAGAAAAAAAATAACTTGCCAATTTAATCCTGATGAATAGTTTGTATTTAGAGGTAAAAAAAATGGAAAATAGTGCGAAACCGTTGGAAAAAGAGTTTGAATTCTTTAGAGCTCATCTTCCGGAATTCAGCAAAGAACATCCTAATAAGTATGTAGTAATTGTAGATAATAAAGTTGTTGGTTTCTTTCCCAATATCACAGAAGCGATTGTGTTTGCAAAAAAGAAATATGAACCGGGGACTTTCTTTGTTGAACTGTGCACTGCAGATCCATCCTATTATAATGTAAGCTTTTTAAACTGGAATGTCTAATAATATTCAAAGATTTGCTTTTACCGTTGCCTACCCTTCGCGGGTTAATATTTTACAAACAAAAATCAGTATAACCTCTTCCACAGTTTTGGAAGATTCAAAAATGAAAGTAGAAACTATTGGTGCATGGGATACTGGTGCCAATCATTCAGTTATTTCGTCACAGTTAGTTCAGGCACTGAATCTAAAACCAATAGGAATTACGCAAGTGAATGGAGTACATGGTAAAAGTTCCTGCAATAATTATTTGATAGATATGATCTTACCTAATCAAGTCGTTATTCAGCAAGTGAGAGTTATTGAAAGTAATTCTATTCCTTTTGGGGTTTTAGTTGGGATGGATATCATTGGTTTGGGGGATTTTACTATTAGCAACTCGGAAAATAGAACCAAGTTTACCTTCCAAATTCCATCAACTCATAATACGGATTATGTCGCTGAGATTGAAGAAATTAACAAGAAAAACAAACCATCCCAAAAATATACAACTGATGATATTAGAGCTTATCTGGCAAAGCGGAAAAAGAAATAATCGTTTTCCAAGAGATAGAGTTAGATCTCTCACAGATTACACAGATAACACAGATAAAAGAATAGGAAGGGGATGAACAGGATTTTCAGGATTTCACGCAGATTACACGGATAAAATGTCTCTCACAGATTACACGGATAACACAGATAAAAGATTAGATATGGGATAAACAGGATAAAAAATAGGTATGGGATGAACAGGATAAAAAATAAGTATAGGATGAACAGGATAAAAGATAGGTATGGGATGAACAGGATTTTCAGGATTTTGGGGATTTTATTTGTATAGTTGAAAGATGCTATTCCTCTGCGAGAAAAAATAATGCAAAATACGGAGCTTCAGCGAGCTCTGGTTACCCATATCAGGGTTTGCAACGATATTTATCTCCCCGTTCACCTGTTCACTTGTTAACCTGTTAACCTGTTAACCTTTTTCACCCGTTAACCTTTTTCACCTGTTAACCCGTTAACCTGTTAACCTGTTAACCTGTTAACCTTTAACCGTGTTCCTCGCACAATTCTATCAAAACCCCCAAACTGGATTTAGGATGCATAAAAGCAATCTCCGAATGATGTGCTCCGGGGCGAGGTTCTTTATCAATTAGGGCTAAACCCAAATCGTTTACCTGTTTTAAGGCGTCGTTTATATCGTCAACGGCGAAGGCAAGATGTTGAATTCCTTCTCCCTTTTTTTCAATGAATTTGGCAATAGGGCTGTCATCTGAAGTAGGGCAAAGCAATTCTATTCTTGTATCTCCACAAGGAAAAAAGGCAACTTTAACCATTTGGGAAGGGACTTCTTCTATCCCTTCAAGTTTTAAGCCGATTTTTTCGTAGAAAGCAATTCCTGCTTCCAGGTTTTTAACTGCGATGCCGATGTGACTGATATGTTTAAGCATCAATAATCTCCTCTAATGAATTAGGGTTCAAGGTGTCACGAGTCCTCACTGCCAAAAATGTTTGCGGATAGCAATGAAGGCATTTCGGCAGTGATGACTCCTGACATAACGGGATCATAATGAACGATGAGGACATCGTTCCTCCGGGGTTTTTGAACGATGAGGACATCGTTCCTCCGGGGTTTTGAACGATGAGGACATCGTCCGTCTTATTTTTTTGCGAGGTCAAAACCAATCTGCATTGCTTTCAGGTTCAAGTCAACAAATGCGGGTTTTACCGTTTCCTCAATCGCTTTTTTCAAAGAGCTTTCTTTCACTATTCCTGTAACTTTCACCAGGAAAGCAAGAGCCATAATATTAGTAGAAATAGGGCTGCCCAATTTTTCCTGGGCAATTTCTGTGAAAGGAATTTCGTAAGTATTTTCAGCAGACATAGCCAGGTTTTTAACGAAGGTAGTATCAATAATCAGGATTCCGTTTTCTACCAAATCAAAAAGAAACTTATCACACGCTTCCTGAGTTAAAGCCAGCAGGCAATTAATATTCGTTGCTTCAGGAAAGTTTATTTCCCTGTTACTGATAATTACATCAGCATGCGAATAGCCGCCTCTTGATTCAGGACCATAGCTTTGGGTTTGGGTAACCTTTTTATTTTCTATCACAGCAGCTTTAGCCAGAATAATTCCTGCCAGAATTAAACCCTGGCCACCGCTTCCGGAAAGGCGAACTTCAAAATTATCAGCCATTATTCACCTCTCTCAGTTTGCACTTTCTGGCATAGAGCAGCATATTCAGCAGTGAATTCAGGACGGATTTCTTTGCGTAAAATTCCGCGCACTATTTTTCCTTCCACTTTTTCCGGAGGCAGTTTGTCCACTGCAGCCAGGGGAATGGAATTATCCCGAAAGTCCTTCAGCATTTGTGGAGCTCCACCTTTTTTATTTAAGCGTCCGTAGATTACAGGACAAGCGCTAACTACCTCTATCAAAGAAAACCCGGGATGCTGAAGAGCGTCTTTTATCATAGATTGCATTTCCTGAACATGGAAAGCTGTAGTTCTGGCAACGAAAGAAGCGCCGGCACCCATAGCCAGATTGCAGATATTAAAATCAGGCTCTATATTTCCATAAGGTGCAGTAGTAGCATAGGCATTATGAGGAGTTGTAGGACTGCACTGTCCACCCGTCATCCCATAAATATTATTATTAATCATCACTACTTTCAGGTCTATATTTCTGCGAGCAGCATGAATTAAATGATTACCTCCGATGGCAGCACAATCGCCATCGCCGGTTACAACGATTACTTTCAAATGCGGTTTATGCAGTTTAACGCCTGTAGCAAAAGCAATACTGCGTCCATGTAAAGTATGCAGAGTATTAAAATCTACATAAACAGGCATCCGCGAAGAGCAGCCAATGCCGGAAACCATAACAATATCGTTGCGGTCTATATTCAAAGAGGCAACTGCTCTAATAATAGCACCCAAAACTATACCATTACTGCAGCCGGCACACCACACATGAGGAAATTTCTTATCGTGCCGCAGGTATTCATGAATTATGCGTTGGGGAATATTAGCCATTTCAGCATACCTCCTTGATTTTATTCAGGATTTCGTTGGGAGTAATCAATTCGCTGCTTACTTTGTTAATAGGAATCAATCCGCCGTCACTTTTATCTTTAGTCAGACGCTCTACTTCGTGAATCAACTGTCCCTGATTAAGTTCCGGAACGATAACTGTATCCACATTTCGGAGCATTTTCCGCACTGCGTCATCCGGGAAGGGCCAGATAGTTAAAGGTCTTAAAAGCCCTACCTTAATTCCCTCTGCTCGGGCTGTGGCAATTGCAGCTTTAGCAGCCCGGGAAGAAATTCCGGCAGCAAAAATAGCAATTTTGGCATCTTCCATCTGATAGCTTTCAATTTGTACCAGGTCACGCATATTATAAGAGATTTTTTTGCGTAAACGATCCATCATATCAGCTGCCTCGCCAGGTTTGTTAGTAGGAAAACCATGCGAATCGTGAGTTAAACCGGTAACATGATAACGGTAGCCCTCTCCAAAACTGGCAAGAGGGGAAAGGTATTTTTGGTTTTCATCATAGTGTTTATACCATTGAGGTGGCACGGTTGGTTTAATCCGATTGATTATTCGCACATTGGCAAGATCAGGAAGGCAAACTGCTTCCCGCATATGCGCTATCACTTCATCCAGTAACAAAATAACGCATGTTCTGTATTTTTCGCTTAAATTCACTGCCCGGATAGTTAGTTCATAGCTCTCTTTCACCGAATCGGGATAAAGAACTATAGCAGGAGAATCACCATGCGAACCCCATTTGGATTGCATAATGTCTCCCTGGGCAGGACTGGTGGGCATTCCAGTGCTGGGACCAACTCTTTGCACATTAACTACCACGCAGGGTGTCTCTGTTATTTTGGCATAACCGATTCCTTCCTGCATCAGGGAAAATCCTGGTCCGCTGGTAGCGGTTAATGATTTTGCTCCTGCCAAAGAGGCACCAATGATAGCACAGATTGAGGCAAGCTCATCTTCCATTTGAATAAAGGCACCGTTTCTTTTGGGAAGTTCAGCGGCTAAAATTTCCGCAATTTCCGTGGAAGGAGTAATCGGGTAACCGGCAAAGAAATTTACTCCCGCATCCAAAGCACCATAAGCAACTGCTTCATTGCCTTGCATCAGAACCGTTTTGCGTTCGCGTTTTGCCTGAATTTCTTCCAGTTTGCTTTCCGGTTTAGTAGCCAGAGATGCTTTTGGGGATGGGGTTTTATGGGTTGTCTGTTTACTTTTTTCTTTTTCTGTCATTTTTTTTAAGTTCCTTCAGCGTTCTTTAGCTCCGGTAATGGCAAAATCGGGACAAAGCAGGTCACAGGTTTCGCAGTGAATACATTTTTCGGGTGCTTGCACATAAGGGGAGCCGTCACTTTTTCTACCCAGACAGCCGGTTGGGCAAAAAGCTACGCAAATCCCGCATTTTTTGCACCAGTTGTAATAGATGAGGACAGGGGAATCCTCATCGCCGGGAGCTTTAATTTCCGTTATTTCTACTTCCATTTTTTCGGGAGTATCTTCTTCGTGAATAATCATGCCCATACGGTCTTTTTCGACTTTTTTGGACATTCTTTCCTCCATTACTTTATTTATTTTTGTAGTATTTTTTTGAAATATCCACCGAGGCGTTTGCAGCCCTCAATATTGGTTTCAATGCTTTCGTAGCTGAAATTAAGACGCATTGTATTATAACCTTTGCCGTCGCAGAAGAAACTGTTTCCTGCTACATAAGCTACATTGGCTTCTCTAATGCATTCCAACAAAAGAGCATTAGTATCCAACTGTTCCGGACCCGTAACCATCAGGAACAAACCACCTTCAGGATGAGTCCATTTCATTTCTTCCGGCATATATTTTTCCAGGGATTCCAGCATTACTTTTTGTTTCACGGAATACATATCTTTAATTTCGTTAATTTTGGGGTCTAAATATCCCTTTTCCATATAGCGGGCAGCTATTCTTTGAGTGAAGGGGGGAGTGCATAAGTCGGTTGCCTGTTTGCCAACAACAATTTTATCCAAAACATCGGGGTGACCTACAACCCAGCCAATTCTGAAACCGGGGCAGAAGATTTTGCTGAATGTGCCCAAGATAACAACCTGGCTTGTTCCATCCAGTTCATAAAGGGTCTTTTGGGTTTTACCTTCATAGCGCAATTCCCGATAGGGGCTATCTTCCAGAACCAGAACATCATATTTATGAGCCAGTTCCAGAATTTCTATTCGCCTGCGTTCGCTCATAGTAATACCGGCGGGATTTTGAAAATCAGGTATCAGATAGATAAATTTGGGCTTTTTCCCTTTGGCGGCAAGGTCTTTTAATGCCTTTTCCATCAGGTTCGGGTCTTCACCTTCATCATCCATAGTAATTCCAATCATATTAGCTCCATAAGAACCAAAAGCTTGGAGTGCTCCTAAGTAAGAAGGTAAACCCACAAGAACATAGTCACCCGGATCAATAAACATTTTGGAAATCAGGTCTAATGCCTGTTGAGAGGCAGTAGTGATAATGATATTGTCTTTCGTAACATCTATGCCATTGGCTTTGTAACGGTTAGCCAGCATAGTCCGCAATAAATCATCACCTTCCGTTGTTCCATATTGAAGTGCATAAGCAGCTTCATTATCCATAACTTCGGCAATAATGCTTTTCAGCTCTTCCACCGGGAAAGTTAGAGGGCTGGGAAAGCCACCGGAAAAGGATATCAAACCGGGCTGACCGAGAAACTTCAAAAGTTCGCGGATTGCAGACCTTTTCATACCCTTAATGTTGGTTGACAGGATGTTTTGCAAATCGGTGATCATTTTCTGATCCTCCTTGTCTTTTTTTATCTTTCTTCGTAAATTAAAACTTTCTTATTGGTTTTGCGCCATTCCTTGTAGGCATCTTTAATCTCCAATTCCCACACGATGCGCTTATCATTATCTTCAAAAGTAATAATATCTATGTAGTAAGTATGTTTGGATTTGCCAATAAAGCTCTTATGCGGAAATTCCACTACAATTTCGCCATCAATATTTAAAATAGTAACCTCATTCAAAAAAACACCATCCGCAATTTCTATAATTGCTCTGGCTTCCACGCTTCCACTTTGGACATCTCTGAAATGTATGTTCATTATTACTCCCGGCTATTACCTATTTCTCCAAAATATAAATGCCTTTATTAGTCAAGTAATATATTGCTACATAGTATCCTGCAATAGTTAGCAATATTTTCCCGCTATAATTAACTACCTTGCATCTTGTTCGGCAGACGGAGGGTTAGTATCCTTAGGGGGATTGCTGCCATCTGTTTCGGGTTTTTCTATGAGTGCAGGACTACCCGGAATATGAAAAAGTTCTGGAAAATGGGCATCATAATAGAGCACCGTTAAACTGTTGTCATCTGCATACATAATATGCACACTGCGAGTTGTGGATAAAAACCAGATAAGTTGCTGTGTTTCTTCATCATATTGGTTAGTTTTGCCATGTAATTCCTGCAGAGTTTGCAAGATATAGGCATCGTCTTCTTCCGAATTATCGGGACTGTATTTAATAAACCAGCCCACTATGCGTCTGGTTTTGGGCTCTACGAAAACCAGAATTGCTTCTACATAATTACTGGTTTTGGGGTAATAACGAACCAAATTGTCGTTAAAATTGGGCGTATAAAAGTCAATTTGGGTAAGCAGAGAGTCCGCTTCTTCAATCGGAATGGCATAGCTCAAATTAAAAAGTCCCGTTTGAGCCCTTAGGGCAAAACATCCTGCAATCAGAATCAGGAGGATAGCTAATCTTTTCATTATATTATTCCATTTTTGCATTCTTATATCCACTTTTAAAGGCAAGGATAGTTCGTCAATCAAAATCTGGAAATGAATTGCTCGCAGATTGCCAAGATTATGCAGATTTGAACAGGTAATATAGTTTTCCCGTCGATCAAACATAAATATTTATGCATTATGTAGATTCCTGCGAAAGCAGCAGTTTGGAGAGGTCTATGCAATTTAACTGTCAGGCCATAAAAGGAAACAATGTTAATAGCGATAAGATATTGGGGAAGAAAGAATTTGCTTCATCATTATTCCCTATCACCTGTCCATAAGTTATAGCGTCCTAAATTAAAATTTACTTCAGATGGCAATAAATTAGCGTGTCATTGGCGAAACCGTTACTTGGGCATAGCTGTGTCTTATTTCTTGCCAAGTTGAATCTTTTATGTTTCTTTAAACCTTCTTTAACGACTCTTTAACAAAGTAAATGTATCGTTAAAGAGTCGTTAAAGAGTCGTTAAAGAAATGAGCAGGCAACAGGTAGTTAAACATAATCCACAAAGCAAGTTAATAAATCAAAACGCCGATGGGGAGATAGCTTCTGTCTGGTAAGTTCCTTCAGAAAAACTTCTAAACCTTATTTTCCGAGGGGCTTACGCACTCATTACAATCATTGGGTTGTCTTCAAGACCTCTCGCCTTCAAGTCCTCAAGACCTCTCGACTTCAAGACCTCTCGCCCTCAAGACCTCTCGCCTTCAAGCCCTCTCGCCTTCAAGCTCTCTCGCTCTCTCTACAATTTCAACTGCACTTGCAGCTCGTAAAAATCCTTCCGGTTATCCGTTATCTTAGTTTTCTGGCGTTGCTCAAAATACCATTGATTAAGGTGATCTTCCTGAAGTTTTGCTTCAGCATCTGCGATAATTTGCTTTTTATCTTTTTCCCAGATTGTTAAATCCGGTTGTTGGCGTTTAGTTACAAGTGCCAGATACCAATGTTTTTCATTTTCAATAAGAGGAGTGAAAGAGCCCACTGCTGTGTTCAAAATTGCCTGGTTTAAAGCAGGAATTTTACCGAGGGGTTTAATATCGTTGTCCACCAGAACTTTTTCTGCTTCAATAATGGCAATACTATCTCTGGCAGCTGCTTCCAAATATGTTTCAGGTGTTTCTCTCCGCATAAATTCCTGCACATAATTATCCATTGTGAACATTCGTTTGGTGCGGGTTGCCTTAATTGCCATTTCCTGTTTTTTAATATCAAAAGAAATGTAGTATTCAGGAATTTCGCTCTTAAGCTCCAGCACCAAAATATCGCCGGTGGGAGCATAAAAAATATTCGGGATGGAACCGATTGGATTGTTAAAAGCAAAAGAAATCAAATCGGGAGCTCTACCTATAAGAGGTATTAACTGGTCCTGTTGATTAAAATAAGGGCTTTCTTCCAGGGGGATATTCATTTCTGTTGCCGCTTGTTGCAAACCAACTTCTTTGGCACGATTATACAGTGTGTTACTAAGTGCTTTATTTTCCTGTGCCTGTTGTTCGGGATTTTCAGCTTTACTTAAATTTCCGGCAAAACGCGCCAGCAGATAGCTCCGTCCATTTTCGCGTTTAAATTCTTCTTTGTGTTCTTCGTAATAAGCACGCACTTCGTCATCGGTTGCGTTAATATTAGTCAGCTTACTGTAATCAAAGTAAATAATTTTAGCGCTGGCAAAGTCATTATCGTGCATCCAGGCATTTTTAACGCTGTCCGGATTGGCTTTCACTTCATTTTTAATTGTTTTAATTAACTTATTGTAGGAATACATATCACGAGAATAATCCATCAGCTGTTTTTTGAATTCAGGATGTTCTATTAGTGCCTGTTCATATTTAGCTTTGTCAAATTTGCCGTTGGTCTGAAAATCCTTAATTTGTTTAACTTCAGGAGGGATATTTTTCTTAATTTCCGCTTCCAGCTCTGCATCGGTAACTTTTATTTTACCGGCTTTGATTGCCTGATCATAAATATAGATGCCGACAAGCTCTTCCCAATATTGATTATTAAAGCGGATGCTATCTTGTTTGGTAAGAACTTTTCCCTTACTATAATATTCCAGATATGCTTTGAAACCGTCATTGAATTTTTTGTAATTATATTCTCGGTCACCAACTTTGCCAACTAAAGCATTCGGATCGGGTTTAGCGGCAGACAAGGCAAAAATCCACACCAGGAATATTGCCAGAAGGATTTGGGCTTTATATTTCATTAAAAACTCCTTAAAAGCAGAAACAAATATGTCTCTTTAAGAACAATACTTTTGGGATAGGGCTTTTACTGCAAGAAAAAAAAGCTCCGACTACACAACAACACTACTGATAACATCTTGGTAACACTTTAAAGCAGTTCTTATTCAGTAAACATTATTCTGGTTTTATTGAGCTAACAAATTATTATATACAACAGAGGAATAAAATTATGCCGTGCTCATTTTGTAATCTTGACTGCTCAGTTTATCTGGCAGAAAATGAACATTTCTTTGCTATTTGGGATAAATATCCCGTCAGCAAAGGTCATGCTTTGATAATTTCCAAGCGTCATACTCCCGATTTTTTTAGTTTGGATGCCGGAGAAGTTGTCTCTTTACACGAGATAACTTTGGCAGTAAAGAAATTGCTGGAGGAAAAGTTTGAGCCGCATGGTTATAATTTAGCTATGAATTGCGGTTCTGTTGCGGGACAAAGTATTCCGCATTTTCATCTGCATATCATACCCCGTTTCGGAAAAGAAGATAGGGGCATTTTTCCACGGAGGAGAGAATCCGTTTTTTAGGAGGATAAAATGAAGTATTTTACTGTTTTTTTAGCTTTATTGCTTGCTTTTGGTCTTTTTGCTGCTGATTTTAGTGAAAATGCAGGAACCGCTATTTTTAAGCTGAAACCGGAATATCGTTCTGCTTTGCAAAAGTCCCATAATCGCACAGGAATTGCCTCTATAGATGAAAAACTGCAAAAATTGCAGGTCTCTTCTATAAACTCTAAATTCCTTATTTCGCCGCAAAAAAGAGAAGAATGTGAGCTTTCTCTGATCTTTGGAGTGCATAGTTCCTATCCCCCGCAGGCAGTTGTAAATCTGCTATCTTCAGACCCTTTTGTGCAATATGCGGAAGTTATTTATCCCGATAAAGCTTTTGTCTTTCCCGATGATGAATACTATGAAGATTCCTACTATTTTACTTCTCTGGAAGCAGAAGCTGCCTGGGATATTCATCAAGGGGAAAATGGAACTTCTCCTGTAATAATTGCTATTGTAGATACCGGCTGTAAATGGACTCATCCTGATTTGGCAGAAAATATTTGGCAAAATTTGGGTGAAGATGCCAACCACAACGGTTACACCATTTATAATAACGGAAGCACTTGGGTTATGGATTCAAGTGACTTGAATGGAATTGATGATGATAATAACGGAAAAATTGATGACCTTATTGGTTGGGATTTTATGCTTACCAGTAATGGAGGTGAATCCAATAATCCTTATGAGAGCAGTGGTCATGGCACAACAGTTTCCGGGATTGCTTCTGCCCGAACAAACAATAATATCGGGGTTAGTTCGCTTGCCTGGAATTTAACTCTAATGCCTGTTTCCTGCAGTTATCAGGGTTCAAGTTCCATTTATAATGGCTATGACGGTATTATTTATGCTGCTGAAAACGGAGCGGATATTATCAATTGCAGTTGGGGTGGTAATACTTATTCGCAAGCAAACCAGGAAGTTATAAATTATGCTTACTCTTTAGGTTCAGTAATTATAGCTGCTGCTGGTAACAGTAATAATACGATTCCTGTTTATCCTGCTGCCTATAAAAATGTTTTGGCAGTAGCAGCTTTACAAAATGACGGGATAAAATCATCCGTTTCCAGTTATGGCTCTTATGTAGATGTAGGTGCTCCTACCGGTTCAATCTGGACTTTAGCTGCAGGTGGTTATGCAACAGTTAGTAATGCTACTTCTTATGCCAGCCCGATAGCCAGCTCTTTAGCAGGACTAATAAAGTCCTACATTCCCGATATTAGCCAAAATGACCTTCTAAATAGAATTAAAGGTAGCTGTGATGATGTAGATGCAGTTAATTCCGGCAAAGAAAATCTTTTGGGAGAAGGCAAACTGAATGCCCAGCGTGCGCTGCAGGATGATAATCCTCTTCCCGATGAAGAAATCCGCCTTGCCTTAATAGAAAATAGAGGTGCTACGGATGCTAACGGCAATTTAGCTGTGGAGCCAGGAGAAACATTTTCCGTAAATCTGCTTTTGCAAAGTTACGGGGATTATTCTGCTAACGGCACTTTTACTCTTTCTACTACCAATCCTTATGTAAATATCCTTTCCGGTAGCCACAATCAAAACATTCCTGCCGATGATTATATAACTTTGGAAGAGGTCTTCAGCATCTATGTTTTGCCAACTGCTACTTCCCAATATGTAACTTTCAATTTGCAGACAACTGCAGATTTGTCTGTGGTGGCAGGAAATAACCTTTCCTTCAGCATTCTTATTAATGCCGGAGGAATATTTGTTTGGGAAGGTGTTTCCGGCGGAAGAGATATGAGCGGAACCTTTATCAAAAGCACTTTACAAAACCTGGGCTACACCTGCACTTACGGAACTACTTTTCCTTCTTCGTTTTATAGCTTTGAGGCGGTCTTTTTAAGTTTTGGAGCTGTGGGTAGTAATATTGTGCGCTTTGATAAACCCTATATGTTTAATGCCCTATATAACTACTTACTTTCCGGCGGAAGAGTATATATTGAAGGAGTGGATGTTGTCGGTTTTGATTTAACTTACTATCTTCCGAATATTCAAGGTGAACTGGATGCTTATGAAGTTCTCTGGCCCCTTTTAGGAATAAGCAGTGCTGAAGATGGCGCAAATAATGCTATTAATAACCTTAGCGGTTGTGCTTATACACCTTCTGCGGGAATGCTGTTTACCTCTTCTTTGCAAACTAAAGTGGACTATATAGACCGTTTTACAGGGCTCTATCCTTATGCCAGAAGTGCCTTTGAGGAAAGTGATTACGGATGTGTAGCTGTAGCTTGTGCCGGTGGCTATAATCAGCGCAGTTTTGTTTTCAGCTATGCTTTGAGCGAATTGGCGGATGGAACTTTTCCTAATACCAAAGCAAACCTTGTAGCTCGCATAATGGATTTCTTCACAGCAGAAGAAGTAACTCTGCCTGTAGAACTTACTGCTTTTTATGCCACTTATGCTAACGGGGCAACTGTTTTTTGGAATACTGCCTCCGAAACCAATCTGCTGGGTTACAATCTTTACCGAAATAGCTGTTCTGATATATCTAATGCGGTTAAACTGAATTCTGTAATTATTCCGGCAACAGGTTTGGTAACAGGAAATAACTATCGCTATTACGATTCGGAAACTGCTTTGTCCGATACTTTGTACTATTGGCTGGAATCAATCTCTTACGATGGATTTAATCAGGTTTTTGGTCCTGCGGTTCTAATAATGCCTTTTCCCGAACCGGAAACACCTCTTATCTCAACTGAGGAAATGGAATATTTACATGCGTATCCCAATCCTTTTGGAAATTTCGTATCTCTGGAGCTGAAAGTTTATTCTCCTGCCCCGGTAACTATGCAAATCTATAATATTAAAGGACAATTGCTGCGGACAGTGGAATATCCGTATCTGGAAACAGGAATTCATCACCTGGTTTGGGATGGCTTGGATAATAAACAGCGTAATACTACTTCCGGAATCTATTTGATGGTGGTTAAAACCCAAGAACGAGCATTTATGCGTAAACTGCTGAAACTGTGATTAGTGAGATAGCACCATCTCGCCATCTCGCCATCTCACTATCTCGCTATCTCGCTATCTCGCTATCTCGCTATCTCGCTATCTCGCCATCTCGCTATCTCACCATCTCGCTATCTCGCCATCTCGCCATCTCACCATCTCACCATCTCGCCATCTCGCTTTTTTTAGTATAAAAAAAACGCCACTACATTTTTGCAGTGGCGTTAACAGATTAGTAACTATCTAATTAGATTGTCTGCGTCTGTTACGATTAAACTGTGCCTTTTTTGCTTTACGGCAATCGGGGCAGCGTTTGGGCTCGTTCTGAAGGCCTTTTTCCTTATAGAATTCTTGCTCACCTTCAGTGAAAACGAATTCCCTGGAGCAGTCCTGGCAAATGAGTGTTCTGTCTGGCATTTGGCATCTCCTTTTAATTACGGGATTGAACATTCTGGTCCAAAGGCACTCCCGAGATAAAAGGAACTGGCTTGGTATGAATGTTGAATCGCCTTTAATACTCCTATTTTAAAAAATGTATTTTCTGTCAATTTATTTCTTTCAAAAGGATGTTTTATCCACGAAATTAAAGCCATCAATCAGCATTGCAGGCAACAGAGAAATGGGGTTGGCAAGCTCACTGTTACCGGTTGCAATAATTCTTTTGGTTGCTTCATGAGGGATTTCGTTAAAGCGCAGATTATTTACTGCATATTTAATTTTTCCGTCTTCAAAATACCATACTCCGTCACGCGTAGTTCCGGTAAATTCACCTGCTTTCATATCTACGGTGCGAATATACCAAAAGCTATTTACAATAAGACCGCGGGGCACCATTTGCAGCATTTCCTCTTCGCTATAACCTTCGCCGGGAATAAACATATTATAGTTATCGCCGGGTTTACTGCCAATCTTTTTAGCCCAATAGCGGCTGGTGTAAAGGTTTTTCAGGATGCCGTTTTCCACCCAGGGAATTTCTTCTGCAATTATGCCGTCGGAAGTAAAAGGTGGAGCTAAAAGAGTTGGTTGTTTGTAAGTAGAAAGCCAGCTGAATTTTTCGCCAAAGAAGGGTTTTCCAATTTGGTTCGTAAAAGGAGTGATACCTTCATCGGCATAGCGGCGGTCCATCATCCAGCCCATAAACCAAAACAATTCCTGCAGAGCAAGAGGTCTTAAAAGGACAGCGATTTTTTGGGGCTCAAATGTTTGTTTAACAGCAAGCGTAGCTGCCTGATTTTGCAGTTTTTCCAGAAGTTCTTCCAGGTTAAAATCGGCAAAGTTTTTCGCTTCATAGGCAACCTTTGTTTCCACTTCATCTTTTTTCAGGGTCAAAGAGTGGCCGAAATCACTTTTTTCATATTCGCCGGCAAAACCGTTTTTTGTAAACAGAGCGTTGGTCTCAATATGTTTTTCTGTTAAGCCGGAAACTGTAGCTCCAATATTTTTTGCCCTATCAACGCTTTTTCGGACGATTTCTACCATTTGTTCCGGTACCAGGGTTTTGGTTTCAGGATCACAGTTTGCGAGCTTGGGAATATCTTTTTTACCTTCGGAAGGAACAAATTCAGGGTCTTCGGGAGCCAGTTTAGCAATATCTTCAGCTGTTTTAATAATGTATGCCAAGCTTTCTTCATCATCCTGATTTACAGTGCAGCTGCCTGCTTTACTGCCAAAAGCAACGCTTAGAGAAATTGTTTTCATTGCACCGGCAATGTGTTGAGTAATAACATTTTGGGCAAAGCGTGTTTCATGGCTGTCATCTTTTGAAATATTCAGTGTCCAGTCATCAGCTATACAGTGTTTCTGAATATATTGCACTATTTTTTCGCTATTCATTGTGAACCTCCTACACGGATATTACGAAATCTTGCCGTTGCGGAACCATGAGTCATTCTACCTGTTTGCGGGGGCTGGCCTTTACCGCAATTTACAACCCCGAAGGGATGCCAAAAACGCTCATCACAAATTGCATCACAGCTATTCCAGAATTCAGGATTGCAGGATTTATAGATAACTTTCTTCAGGGGACGAATCAATTTACCGTTCTTAATTTCCCAGAAGAAATCACCGCCAAACTGGAAATTTATGCGATGATGGTCTATAGAATAACTTCCTCTACCTTGAATATAAACACCATCTTCCGTATCGGCAATAAGTTCACCCGGAGTTAAAGGTTTTTTTCCGGGCAGTAAATATAAATTTGGAATCCGGTTAATTGGTTGATTAAAATAATAGGTAGCACGATTGCAACCGCGGGAAGCATTTAAACCAATTTCCAAAGCCGTGTCTCGCGTGCTGCCATATTCTTTCAAAATACCGTCTTTAATAATATACCATTTCTGACCGGGAACTCCATCATCATCAAAACCGAGAGTAGCAAGACCCCCTTCCAAAGTGTTATCTCCCATAAAGTTAATCACTTCACTGCCATAATGATAGTTGTTCAATTTTTCCGGGGTTGCAAAAGAAACACCGGCATAATCAGCTTCCCAACCTAAAACCCTGTCCAGTTCAGTAGCATGACCCACACTTTCATGCATCGTTAAACCCAAATGATTAGGATCAAGCACTAAAGACCTGCGTTCTTCAGCTCCAAGAGTATCGGCTTTCACTTTGATCAATGCCTCTTGGGCAATCTGTTTTGCTTTATCCAGCAAATCCAGTTCCAAAATCCATTCCCAACCTACAGCTCTGCCACCATCATCAAAAGTGCGGCTTTGACTGTCATTTTCAGTTACTGCCACAGCTGTAATCATGGGATTGATAAACTGCGTAGTTAGGTCTAATCGGGTGCCTAAAGTGCTGGCAAAAAGTTTTTCATCCTTTTGCATCATCAGCAGAAAGATTGTTTTTTTAATTCCCTCGTAAGCAAGCATTGTGCGTGATACTTCCATCATCAGGTCTATCTTTTCAGAAACGGGAATAGAAAAAGGGTCTATTTTAACGGGGGTCTTGTAAGTAGCAAGGTAACTTCTTTCCGGGGCTAAACGCAATTTTTTGTCTTTATTCACAGCAGCAGAAAGCGTTGCTGTATTAAACGCTTTTTTTACGGTAGCTAAAACTGCTTCATCACTAAAAACATTGCTATGGGCAAAACCCCAGGCACCATCTTTGAACACCCGAATGCCATATCCCTGAATAATGTTGTTACTGGTATGTTTCAGGGATAGGTTTTGCAGATAAATTACCTGATCAGTTGTTTTTTGAATGCGGATATCGGCATATTCTGCACCGAGTGTTTCAGCTGCATTCATTGCCAAATCTAAATATTTCATACTTTCTCCTTATTATTACATAAAATTCATAAGCTGAAAAATCCAGCAGGTTATCCTGCCAAGCCAGAAACCGGATAGAACAAGCAAGGCAGCCATAAAAAGTAATACCGCTTGAGCAAAACTTCTCCGGTTGGGATTGCCGCTTTTATCTATAGACCAAATTATCAGCATTATCAGATTTACCAGCGGAATCATCAGCAGAATTAGAACTACCAGCCAGTCACTGATCCTCATAGAAGGGGCAATTAGATCATCTTCCTTAATATTGGAAACGGACAGAGGAGACGATTCATAATAATCCATCAACATAACTCCTTAGCTTGTTTTGGGAACTTTTTATATTTACAAAACTCTTTTTTTAGTATCTCAATTTCGTCAAGCTTAAATATCTGCTCTAAACGGAGCTTGCTATTTTTCAAATTGGGGTAAGATAAGTAGCAGAGAAAAAACAAAACAGCCACAAATTTATTAAAAAAAAGGGTCAGCACCTTCTTTATTTGCCGATATAATCTGCTATCTCAATACACCGCAAGCCAATAGCAAATTAATTACAGATTGTTCCCAAAGCAATTCCGAAATTCTCTCAATAACCTTCCGATATAATTCCCGTATCGTTCTCATATCACGATACGGGAATGATACGGCAATCTCATTAGCAGCATAAAGCTAAAAGAAGGGTTGATGACAGGCAAAAAAAACTTGACAGGAAAAGCTTGAAGCTATGGAGTGTTTTTTAGATTACAATGCTGGAGAAGGTGATTATATGGCGCAGTGTTTAGCGCGGTGTAAGCAAGTGTTTCTTTTTATACTTACATTTTGCGCAGCGACTACTCTTAAGGCAGATTGGCGAATAGATTTTTGTCTTGCCAATTTGGGTTCCGGGAACTCCATAAATGCCTATATATATTTGGGTGAAAGTAAGGGTGCTGCAGATGGTTTTGACACCTATGATTTTCCTCTTTCTCCTCCTCCTAATAATACTCCTTATGTGCGTGCCTATTTTCCACACAACGATTGGGGCTCAACTTTCAATGGAAATTACATAAAAGATATCAGATCTATAAATCCTGCAGCAAAAACCTGGAATTTTACTTTTTCTAAAAGCGGCACTCCTTTAAGTAATAACTATCGTCTTTCCTGGAATATAACAGGACTTTTTCCCGCTTGTTACCAGCCCCGTTTAGTTTTCAACAGCCAAAATATCAATATGCTTACTCAGAGTAGTTATTTATATACCGGTTGGGTTACTTCCGGTTCCATCCAAATGCAATATAATAATGCAATGCCGTATCAAGTTCTTACTCTGCCGGAATTGCTTTTTTCCGATAATCTTACAAAGGGTCTTAACCTGAACAGATATTTTAAAGTGGGTAGTGGCACGCTTAATTTTAACTGCCTGCCTAATGCTAATTTGGTTCAGAACCTGGTTACTTTGCAGGATTCTGTGTGGCTAAATATTTATCCTGTAGCCGGTTTTACAGGAACCACAGTTGCCTCATTCACCGTTAGCGGAACCGGGGGAACACTGAATATGCAAATATCTGTTATTAGAGATACTGCTAATTCCCCTCCGGTTTACCTGGATACAATTCAACCCCTGCCGATAATCCAAAATCAACAGGGAATTTTTTCCTGGGCGGGAAAAATTTTTGACCCCGATTTGGATGCCCTAACTATCACTTTTTCCAGCGGAGAAAATATCAGCATTGAACCCGAGGAAACATTACAACAGGCAGCTGTTATTCCCGCTGCAGGGTTTAAAGGTGAAACGGTTTTCCAGTTTTCTCTTGCCGATGAAAATCATTCTCCGGTTATTTATGAAATTCCGGTAAATGTTTTGCCTGCCGTTCCAAGTAGCCCTCAAAATCTGGTTCTGCAACTTTTGCCGGAAAACTCTCTTCTGCTTACCTGGCAAACAGTTAATACAGATACTTCGGGTTTGCCTGTTTGCGGAATAAATTATCGTGTGCTATGCTTTAACGATATAAATTCCCCTCAATGGATTCAAGAATATATTGTATCCGAGCCATATTGTATTATCCCTGTCAATCAGGACAGGTATTTTATAAAAATAATCTCAATAAACGAATAGGAGTATAAAATGAGAAGTAAAACACTAAGTATTCTGTTGGTTGTGATAACAATATCCTTCTTTTTTGCCACTGCAACTATGATGGCAAAAGATATTACATCCGACATTCCAAAGGGAAAATCTTTACCTGCACCTTATTCTTCTACAATAAATAACCGTAGTGGAGGTGTGGTAAGTTCAACGCTAATTTATGAAGAAAATTTTGAATCTATGCCTAATGACTGGACTCTTGGTTATGGCTGGAACATTGGACAGGATTCTACTTATGGTGCATATTCTTATCCTAATAGTGCATTCACTAATCATCCCTATAATAATGGGGCTGATTATCAATTACTAAGCCCTGTTATTCAACTTCCATCAATAACCACTATAGGAACAGAATATATTCTTAGTTTCTGGAGTTGGTGGCAAACTGAAACCTCATACGACAATATCTATATTGATGTGTATGCTAACGGGGTTTTCCAAAGAACTATTTTTCTTCAAACCGGTCAATCAGGATGGGTTCAACCAACTATTGATATCACAGAATTTGCCTCGCAAAATATCCAATTTCTCTTTCGGCTTACTGCAGATAGTAGTAATTATTATGAGGGTTGGGGTATTGACGATATCCAAATTTTGCAAAGTGTATATGAAGTAGTTCCGGAATTAGATTTGATTAGTATTAACACTCAGAATTTTCCTTTTGTATATTCAACGGTATCAGTTTCTATGGAAGGTCAGGATATGAGTAATCTTGTAGAAAATAATTTCCAGGTGTATGAAAATGGAACATTGCAGACCGATTTTTTTGAGGTTTCTCCTCCTTCTCAGGGAACTGGCTCTCGGTTAGTTGATATTGCTTTTTTAATGGATAATAGTGGCTCAATGGATCCTTACCAACAAGCGGTAAGGAATAATGTTACCAGTTTTATCAACAATCTTGGAACTTATGGAGTAGATTGTGCTTTGGGCTTATGTAGGTATGGTTCTGGCAATAATAATGGCTATCCTTTTCTGGAGGACTCAGGAATTTTAACCACAAATCTTAACTATTTCAGGGATGATGTTTGGCTTAGAAATGATGTTTCAGGTGGTTATGAACCAGGTTATTATGCTATCACCTATGCTCTGGCAAATTTTAACTGGCGTCCCGGTAGTCAAAAAATTCTGATAATTCTTACAGATGAAACTCCCGATCAAGGAGTAATGACTATATCTGATGCTATGAATGCTTGTAGTGCAAATGGCGCAATGCTTTATGCTCTCACTACTTCATATCTCTTTTCTACTTTTACTCCAATTACGGAAACCACTAATGGAGCCGTTTTTGATATTATGGATAATTTTAATGTTATCCTTACAGAAATTTCGCAGCTTGTAACTTCAAATTATATAATTTCTTATCGCTCCAGCAATCCTTTTTTTGATGGTTCTCAGCGGAATGTGCTCTTTGAGCTCCAATATCAAGGTTTAACTGCATCTGCAGAAGGAAATTATGTTCCTGGCCAAACTCCTCAAATTACCCGAACCCCGGAAACCATTGCTTTAGATAATTCACCTCAAGTTGATAATCACGAGATAATTATTCAAGCAATTATTACAGATAGCTATCCTCCATATACAACTGAAGCAATCCTCCACTACAGTAATCTCCAACAAAGTAATTGGACTACCCAGGGAATGACTAATTTAGGAAACAATCTTTGGCAGGGAACAATCCCTGCATCAGCTGTCCAGAGTCCTGGAATTGAATACTATCTTTCTGCTACTGATGGACAATCCACTTCGTCTTTACCTTCGGTTGAGCCAATGAATTATCCTTTCACTATTGCTGTTTTACCAAATGAACCTCCGATTATTATTCACCATCCGGCTGCTCAAGTCCAGAATTTTGCCCCTCTATCAATAACGGCTATTGTTACTGACAGTACAATGTATGTGGCTACTGTTGAATTGAGCTATCGTCGTTATGGATTATTAACTTATACTACTATTCCGATGGAAGCTACAGGTAATAATCTATTTAGTGCTACAATTCCCGGAACAACAATAAGTACTTATGGAGTAGAATATTACATCAGAGCTGTTGATAACTATGGGTTGGCTGTTAGTTCCGGTTTTGCAGATACGCCAAATTTTGTTCCGGCTATTTTGGAAGGTACAATTATTCCCGGAGGTGCGATAACGGATTTCTATTGGGAAATAGCAAATTCTCCTTATTATATAAACAATACTGTCTTTGTTGAAACTGGCAATACTTTGGAAATTGAATCAGGATGTGAAGTTATATTTTATCCTAATACCCGGCTTGAGATTAATGGCGGAATTCAAGCGACAGGTGTCCATTTTACGGGAACAGACCCTCAACTGGGTTGGCCTGGAATTTATTTGGAATCTCAAGATCAGGAAATACAATTCACTAATTGCTTAATAGAGCATGCTCACCGGGGTTTATATTTCCAAAATACTAATGGAACGATTAGTAATACTACAATAACTAAAGAAAATGATTTTCCCAATGAAGTTGGAGTATTAGTTAATGGTTATTCTAATCCGCATTTTAATAATATGGATATTATAAATTATGCCTTTGGTTTTATGTTTACTAATGAAACCAGGACAAGCAGTACTCCTTCTCTGAATAATACTCGCATACGAAATACCAGCAGTACCCTTCGGACAGAAAGTCACGGATTGGATGTTTTGGGAGCCGTGGGCTTAACAGTAAACAATGCAGATATTGAAGAATATGATTATGGCGTTTACTGGAATGGATTAGGAACGACTGATTACCGTAGCACTCCTTCTTTAAATAATACCAGGATTAGAAATACAAGCAGTACCCTTCGCACTGTTACCAAAGGTGTGAAAATGATTGATGTCAGCAGAGTAACAATAGCTAATGATTCCATTGTAGGTTATCCCACCGGCTTGGAAATTACTAATGACGGTTCAGGACTTTTAACTACTACTGCCTCTTTGAATAATACCCGGATCCGTAACACCAGCAGTACTTTAAGAACTGAAACAAAGGGTATAAATTTCAGCGGTTATATTTTGGCGACTATGGATACTCTTTATGTAGAGGATTACACCACCGGTATTTATTATGAAGGAAATGGAATGCCTTTTAACAGGACAACTCCATCTTTAAATAATACGCGCATTCGCAATACCAGCAGCACTTTGAGAGAACCCTTAAAAGGAGTAGTGCTGAAAAACCTGGCAGGAGTAACTTTGCAGCAAAATATCATTTATCCGCAAGTGCAAGCCGGAACAGGTAATCTGGAAGGTAACGGCATTTTTCTGCAGACGGTTCAAAATGCAGAAATAATGCATAACACGATTTGGGGTTTGAATAATGGTTTATATGCTACGGGCAATAGTAACGGCAGCTTTATTCAGAATGTTATCTGGACTAATGGAGCACAGTTAAATACTCCAGTTATCCTGGAGGACAGCAATATTCCTGTCAGCAACAGTGATATTTCTTATGCTGCAGGTGTTTTTCCGGGAACCGGTAATCTGAATGAAGACCCTCTCTTTGTAGCTCCGGAAGAAGGTAATTTCTATTTGAAACCGCGTTCTCCGCTTGCCAATCAAGGTATTGGAGCTTTACCTTTCAATTTTGAGGTTTTAGCAGGAGTGCGTACTTATACTATGCATCCTGGATGGAATATGATGGGTGTGCCATATTTAACCAGTGAAACCTATAGTTCACCGGTAAGCATTTTTGCCGATGATCTTTCGCCTTTTTATGTAGCTCCCACCTACACATCTATTGTGCAATTAAATCCGGCTGCTTTACCTGACACTTTGGGTCATATTGATATGAGTTATACCGGAAGCTATGTAATTCCTTCAATTGTGCGTCCCGGAATAGGTTATTGGATCCGCAATCCTTATGCCACACCTGCAACGATTGATGTTTATGGTTTGATGGATGAGGGCAGTTATAATATTGTTTTGGATGGAACAACGAACGCTAATAACGGCTGGTATTTATTAGCCAATCCTTATGACCTTCCCATTGGTTTAGATAATGGTCTCATTTTGGGTGAAGGAATGTTAGCAGGATTATTAAAGTATGATTATTCCCAAAATGCATATCTACCCATTGATGAATACAATCCCGGGGTAATTGAACCGTGGGGTGGATTTTTTGTTAAAGCTACAGCTCAGAATGCGCATATATATTTAAATTATCCTACGCCAGTCCGGCAGCAGAATTATAATCAACCTGTTATAAATAATGATTATAATATAGTAGAGCGTCCTAAACTGAAATGGGAGTTTTCTCTTGCAGCCAAAGCAGGAGAAAAAGGAGATATTATTATTTTAGGCGTTGGCGAAGGAGCAAAGGATACTCTTGATCCTTTAGATGTTCCGGAAATTCCCAATCCGCCTTTTCCGCAAATCGGGATGCTTCAATTCAGCGTTTGCAATAACGATTGGGAAAATAATGCCGGGCTTTATACCCGAGATATTAAAAACGGCAGAAGCGGTTCCTGGAATTGGAATTTACTAATCAATCTGGAAAATATGCTGGAAGATGGAATTTATAGTGATATAATCAGAATTAGCGCCAAAGGTGCAGATAAAATTCCCGGGGGTTATATTTTCCGTCTTGTAAATCCTGCCGATGGCAGCAGTGCAGATTTAAGGAATGAAGATTTCCTGCTGGATGTAGATATTACTAACGCCGAAGGTGAGCCCTGGCTGATTCCTTTATACCTGGAAGTTATTCCTTGCGGCAGCGATGTTGTTGAAAGAGAAGCATTTTCGGCATCCAATTATCCCAATCCTTTCAACCCGGAAACTACAATCAGTTATAACCTTCCCTCCGAAAGTTTTGTTACCCTGGAAATTTACAACCTGAAGGGACAGGTAGTTAACAGATTAGTGAGTGACAGTCAACCTTCCGGAATGCATAAAGTTGTTTGGAAGGGCACAGACCAACAGGGTAGAGCTGTTGCTTCCGGATTTTATTTCTATCGTTTGAAAACGAAGGATAATCAGCTGACAAGAAAGATACTGCTGATGAAATGAAGAATAAGTAACTGAGAAGAAAAAAATAATGTAAGTCAGGAGTCGTCACTGCCGAAACAACTTTTGCCCTTCGCAGAGGTTTATTTGGCAGTGAGGGCTCCAGACAGAAAGCAGCACGCAGGTTACGCAGATTTTTACAAAAAGATTATACTGTTACCAGTAATACAATGTTCTGATTGACAATTTTCTGATTAACTAAAACAAGGATATAAATAAAAAAGTTCACTCAAAAAGGAGCGGAAGTGAAGATAATAAAGATGCATAAGCTACTGCTTATCTATGTGATAGCTTTGTTATTTGCCCTTAATCTTAAGGCGGCTATGGTTACTAATTTACCGGTTACCGTTTATCAACCGGATGGCACGAAACTGGAACTTTTTGCCAGTGGCGATGAATTTCATAATTGGCTTCACGATAAAAATAATTATACTATTATCAGGCATCCTGCAACCGGATATCTGTGTTATGCAGAACAAGATGGAGAGAACATTAAAGCCGGTAACTTAATTGCGGGCAAAGACAATCCTTTCGGTTCTGCTCTAAAGCCGGGAATAAATATCTCTGAAAAGGCGTATCAGGACTTGCGCCAAAGCAAGTTTTGGATGCCTGAAGAAAGGGATGCTCCTACAATTGGAACTATAAATAACCTTGTGGTTTTTATCCGTTTTTCCGGGGAAAGTGAATTTGGGCAGAATATCAGCGTTTATGACGGTTGGTTCAATAGCGGAACCAATTCTCAAAAGAACTATTATCTGGAAGCAAGCTATAATCAGCTTACGGTGAATACTACATTCTATCCTCCAGTGCAAAATAATCTGGTTGTTTCCTGGCAGGATAGTCATCCGAGGGCATATTTTCAGCCCTATAATGCAACAACTAATCCAACAGGTTATAATGGAGATGATGAGCGTAGAAACCGTGAATTTACTTTACTCCAAAATGCTGTAGCTGCTGTTGCTTCTCAGGTTCCTGCTTCTTTAAATATTGATTCCGATGGAGATGGCAATGTGGATAATGCTGTTTTTATCGTCAGTGGTTCCGCAGGAGAATGGAGTAGTTTGCTCTGGCCCCACCGTTGGGCTATTTATGATCGCAATGTAACTTTGAACGGGAAAAGGGTTTATGATTTCAACTTTCAGCTTAAAGATTTTCTTGCCTCACGCGGAGTGGGCGTTATCTGTCATGAGTTTTTTCATACTCTTGGAGCACCCGATCTTTATCATTATACCGGTAATGGAATTGATCCTGCCGGTAGCTGGGATTTAATGTGTTCCGATCAAAATCCTCCTCAATATATGACTGCTTTTATGAAATGGAAATATGGAAATTGGATTGCTGCTATTCCAACTATCTCAATTGGGCAGCAATATACACTTAATCCGTTAACTTCCTCCACCGGCAACTGCTATAGAATCAATTCCAATAACTCCAATCAATATTATGTAGTAGAATTCCGGAAGAAAACCGGCACTTATGAAAGCAGTATTCCCGGTTCCGGATTGTTGATTTACAGAATAGATACTTCTGCCGATGAGGGAAATGCAGATGGACCACCGGATGAATTATATATTTACCGTCCAGATGGCACCACTACAGTCAACGGGACTATTAGTTCTGCATTTTTCAGTCAGGAAAGCGGCAGAACCAGCATCAATAATTTTACCAACCCAACTCCTTTTTTGCAGAATGGCAGTGAAGGGAATTTAAATATCTATGGAATTGGTTCTGCAGCGGGAACAACTATGACCTTTTCTTTAGGTGTTCCTACAGTTGATTTTTCTACAAATCCATATTCTGAGAGTTTTAACAGTTCTACATTTCCACCTGCGGGTTGGTATAATCAAACCATTTCCGGCAGTTACAGTTTTGAAAGAGTAACTTCCGGAACCAATCCAACCTGTTCACCTCAATCAGGAGCTGGAATGATTAGCTATAAAAGTTATTCTGCCTCTGCTTCCAGTTCCGCAAGTTTAGCCACTTTGCGGCTTGATTGTTCAGAAGTGCAGTATTACAGCTACGCTTTTTCCTTCTATATGTATCGGGATACAGGATATAGTTCCCGAGCAGATAAAATTGAGTTCTATTTGGCAACGCTGCCTGATTTGAGTGGAACCAATACCCTTTTAGGAACGATAAATCGTTATACCGGCTATACTCCAACCGTTCCTTCAACAGGTTGGTATCAGTATTCATTCAATTTACCTCTTTCCAACTCCGGTTATTACTATCTTGTCTGTAAAGCAATCAGTGCTTATGGTAACAATATGTTTTTAGATAACTTCAGCATAAGAAAAACAGCTTTACCACCTTCTCCGTCAATATCTCCTTCTCCTGAAAATTTGGCTGAGAATATAAATGTTTTACCAAATTTTACCTGGGTAAACGGAGGCGGTTATCCCAGCCATTATCTATTTTATTTGGGGACGAATAATCCTCCCAGTAATTTAATCAATGGTTTGAATTTGGGCAATGTTCTCAATTACACTTATACCGGAACCTTGGCTTACAGCACCCAGTATTATTGGAAAGTTGTTGCTGTAAGCGAAGGCGGTTCTGCCCAAAACTGTCCGGTATGGAGTTTTACTACTTTTGCGGATCCGCGTATTACAGCTCTGCCTTACAGTCAAAATTTTGATAGTATAACTGCACCTGCTTTACCTTTTGGCTGGAGCACTTATGTTTCTTCAACCGGCGGTTCTGCCTATGTAAAAAACTATTCTTCGCCTACAAATTTTGCTCTAAGTCCTCCCAATTGCATTTCTTTTAATAATTTCACGGATACCAGCGCAGAGCTTATTCTTATTACCCCCGAAATTTTAACTCCGCTAAATATTATGCGTTTAAAGTTTAGTGCCCGGGGTGCTGCTTCAGGATATAGTGTTCAGGTAGGAACTATGAGCAGTCCCACCGGCATTTTTAATTCCTTAACTACAGTTAACTTAACCAATACTATGCAACAATATTCTGTATCTTTTTCCGGTTACAGCGGAACAGATAGATTTCTTGCCATCAAACATAATTTAGGCGGAACCAATCGTAATATATATCTGGATAATTTTTATCTGGAAGAAATACTAACCAATGACCTGGCTGTAAGTGCTTTGCAGGTAAATGGTTTAGGGATTGTTGGTGAACCAATGCAGTATAGCGTTAGTGTTCTTAATAATGGAAACGCAATTCAAAACAGCTATAGCATTCAGTTACTTTCCAATTCCAGCAAAACGGTGCTGGCAAATCTGGATGTTTTTGAACCGCTTGCTCCGAATCAAACGGCAATTCATAATTTAACCTGGATTCCTGAGACGGAACAAATACTATCTGTATCTGCACAAGTAACTTTAAGTTCCGATGGTTATCCCGCTAATAATACTTCCCTACCCTCTTCTGTATCCGTGGGAAGTTACATTGCTGAAGCAGGAACCACAGCTTCAGGCACCAAAACAAATTACCTTCCCCTCAGTTTTAATCAGAAAAACAGTATCAGCGAAACAATTTATCTTGCCTCTGAACTGGAAATGACCACGGGAACAATCACTGCTATTACTTATCATTCCAATTTTGTGCAGAATTTACCTCAGCAGGCAGTAAAAATCTGGATGAAAAATACTACGGAGAGGAATCTCAATTCCGGCTGGCTTGCTTTTGATGGATATATAGCCGTCTTTGATGGTATATTAAATTTTCCTTTGGGGATAAACACCATTGTAATTCCTTTGCCAACTCCTTTCATTTACACAGGTAATAATTTGGCTATTCGGGTAAACAGACCTCTGGATAATTATAATTACAATATCAGTAACCAGTTCTATTACACAAATTCTGCTGCCAATCCCAGCCGCAGCCGGTATATCAGCAGTAGTTCAGTAACTTACGATCCCCAAAATCCATCAGCTTCGGGCACATTAAGTAATTATATTCCTGTAACCGGATTTTCAGTAACATCCTTTGTCCCGGTTGTTTTAGCCATTCCTCAGCTGCAAATTCAAAAAAATCAGCAGGGGGTGATGCTTAGCTGGAATGCTGTGCAGGGAGCTAATTTATACCGGATTTACGCCAGTTCCGATCCTGCTGCCTGGAGTGATATCCCCTATGCTGAAATCTGCCAAAACAGTATTCTGATAACTACTCCGCAGGATAAAATGTTTTTCAAAATTGTAGCCGTTTATCAGGCACCCTGAGTTGATGCTTTTTTAACTGCCTTTTGGGGGTTAACATCTTCTTGAACCGTGCCTGATCTTTAACGCTATACGCATCAATAAAATCCGGTATCGTTCCCATATCACGATACGGGAATGATACCGGAATGATACGGGGGTTATATCGGAAAGGGTTAGGGCATTATAACAGGTTGCCTGATAACCATTTCAGGGAAAAACAATGCTCAAAGACCCCTGAGAGCACAATATGATCCGTTACCGTATCTCTTTAAATATAATGCAGTTAGCAGCCAACAACATTTTTGGCTTGACAGAAAGGGGGGTTATTTTAGGAAAGTTCCTAAGCGTGGCGAGATAGCTCAGACGGTAGAGCAGAGGCCTGAAAAGCCTTGTGTCCCCAGTTCGATTCTGGGTTTCGCCACCATATTTTTTTTAAGCATTTTTTTCTGGTTGATTATAGCCGGAGAGTAATAGCGGATTACTTTGGCAAAACTTTTTGATACACAGCGGTTATTTTATTGCAGATTACAGCCGGGGAATAGTTCTTAAGGCATATCTCTCTGATGCGTGCAGCAGAATATTTAGGCATATTTTCTTTCATTTTCAGCATTGCTTCTGCCATTAAAACCGGTTTTTGGGGAGGGATAAGAACGCCTGTTTCCGGAGTAACAATATCAATAGGACCACCGCAATCAGTTGCCAAAGTTGGTTTTCCGCAAGCCATTGCCTCCAAAAGAACTAAACTGAAGGATTCAATGTGGCTGGGCAGAATGTAACAATCGCACTTTTGATATTGTTCCAATGCCTGCCCAGGATTTAGTAAGCCCAAAAGATGAACCCGGTGTTCCAGATGCGAAGTAATTATCTTATGCCTGATTTTATGTTTTAAATAGCCATCACCGCCAATAAATAAATCGGCATCCAGTCCTTTTTGAACGGCAATGTCAAATGCTTCTACCAAATCCATAACTCCTTTGGCATAGGTTAAGCTGCTTAAAGAAAAGAAAGAAAAGCGTTTCCTCGGTTCCGTAAAGGAAGCTGGATGGTAAAATTCCGTGTCCACTAAATTGGGGATTACAATGCTTTGAACGGAACAGGAAGTAAGAATTTGGGACTGCAGAAATCTGCTTACAGCTAAAACAGCGGACGCATTGTGTAAAGGCAAGGTGATTTTTGGGGAGACATTATTCCCGATAATGTATTCCGGAAAAGGAAAAGGACCGCTATGTTCACTGATGATATAGGGTATTTTCCATTTTTCCGCTAAGCGAAAAGCAAGAAATCCTGCCGGGAAAGTTACATAACTATGAATAATATCAGGTTTAGGCAGTGACCATAATTTATTCACCAATGCTCTGATGTTGCCATAGAATAACCTGCCTGTCCAGGTGAGATGAGGAATTGAAACTTCCTGTAAGTTCGGTTTTATTAGCTGCGTAGCAGGTCTTGCTGTTAGATATCTTAAAATTTTAGTAATGGCGCTAAGGGGATGTCTTATTTGCAATTGATATTCGTTCTGACCCCAATTCAGGATTGTGTATTGGTAATTGCTGTTTTCTGATAGAGCTATTGCCTGGTCCAGAAAAAACTTACCTGCCAAAGGATTTTGCGGATAGGGATACCAGGAAGGGATAATTAAAACCTTCATTGCTCTAAGGAAGAAAAGACCTCTGCCAGCTTTGCGGTAAGTGCTTTGCGTTCAAATTGCCGGATATAATTCCAGTTGGGTTTCGTTTGCAGCTTATTTTCCTCCCAAAGCCGATAAAGGTTTCCTAAGGTTTCCTTTATAGAATGAATTGATGAGGACTCGGCAATAAAAGCTGTGTTTGCGTGCTTAAGGATATCTGCTGCTGCTCCTGAAGAATCTATTACAGCCAAAATCGGTTTTCCGCTGCGCAGATATTCAAAAACCTTTGCTGTAACGATTGCTCTTTGTGCTTCTCCGGAACCTAAATACAATAAAAGAACATCTGCAGTGCGAAGAATTTGAATGCTATTCCGATGATTGATATAACCGTGGAAATGGACAATTTGATTTAGTATAGGATCGGTTATATATTTTCCCAGCACGAATTTACGAAAGTTTCTGCCATAAATTTCCACGGCAATTTTCCGGGGGTTAAGACAACCTTCCTGAATTAACTCTAAAATTGCCTGCCAGAGAATAGCCGGTTGAAGTTCATCGTAAAAGCTGCCGGTGTAAATAATAGTAAATTTGACATTTCTTACAGGAGGAAATGAAACGGGGAAATCTTGCTCATCATAACCATTGGTGATACAGACAAATTTGTTTTTATCCAAATAGGGATAAAGATGCAAAAATTCCTCTATCATAATAGAGCTTACCCCGATAACTTGATCTGCCTGGGTTAATATTTCCTTTTCCCACCTGTTCTCTATGGAAGTAACCCAAGCAGGTGGTTTGAGATATTTTCTGCCAATACCGAAACTCCAGGGGTCTCTAAAATCCAGACAGACATTGACCTGATAATGCTTTTTCAAGTGTCGGGCTATAAAAATTAGAGAAAAAGGCGGAACTGAAACCATAACTTGGTTAATCTTATTAGCAGCCATAATTTTCTTTAGTTTAGGCAGAGCAAAAGGCAACCAAAGAATTTCTCCATCCGGAATAAAAATGCATCGTTGCAGGAAAGTGACTACTTTGTTCAGTTTCAAGCCCCAAAGCAGTTTATAAAACCAGTTTAGGTCTAAAGCGAAAGTGCGGTAAATTTTCGTGTTCCGGGGCAATTCGGAGAGAAGAGTATAATCCCTGGGCTGTTTTAAAAAACGGGAATCGGCACAAAGAATAATAGGTCTGAAACCGAATTCCGGTAAATATTTGGCAAACTTTAAAGCTCTTTGCACTCCGGAACCACCTGTGGGAGGAAAATGATAGAAAATTAAAAGCACATTCTTCATAGTTCTTGCTCTTTTCTGCAAAATAAACCCGTAAACCAATACGGACGCGGACGCTCCAATAACACATTCAGCAAGTTAATTCCTTTGGTGAGAAGGGATTTGTTTACTTCAAAATTATCCTGCTGACACCGGGAACACTTTAAACCGCTTCCGGGATTGAACCATTGCTTTAACCAGCGTTGTTTTATTTTAAGCAAAAGAGGAATAAAATCACGATTCCGAGGACCGAATACAGCTCTTTTTTTCAGATAAAATTCTGGAGCCAGATAGGACGCCAATGTTTCTTCTGAAAACGATTGCAAGTGCCCGTAAATGTGTTCAGTAAATCCACAATTGGCACAGCGGGAATAGTGTTTTTCCAGCTGTTCTTTATGGGGAACACTAATTATTATATATTTAGCGGCTACCCGTTTAAGTTCTTGAACGGCTTTTTGTAAGGCAGCGTTATCCAGGTGTTCCAAAACCTCGTTACAAATTACAGCATCAAAACTTTTGGCGGGGAAAGGAATTTCTGTAACTGAAGCTTGAACAACTGGACACTGCAAATACTTTAAAGCTGCGGGTGAAATATCTAAACCGGTAACTTGATATTTAGCAATAAGTTTGTTTGTGATTATGCCATTTCCGCAACCTGCATCCAGGATGGTTTTAACATCGGAAGGAAGAAAAGCAAGAAGTTTTACAATTCTTAAATCTGCTTGATGTTCAGAATCGTAATTTTCCCAGGTTGATTCAGCTAAGTAGTTCATTTTTTTAACCTCTTGAAAGTATCGGTATAAATCCCTTTTAACAGCTGAATGTCATAATCAAGAATAACACCTGTTTTTTTGCCTAAAAACAGATAAGCAATCATAAAAACGATACCTCCCGCAAGCATAAAAGGAAGGGTGCTTTTTCCCAGTTTTACTATCAGCACACAGAAAAAAGAACAGATAAGTGTTAATATGGCGGTTTTCGCTATTTTTCCCAATGGAAAAAAAGCCCTTAAATTCAGCTTTAAAACTTTGGCAATAAGAATAAGATAAATAATTACCGATAGCCAGGTGACAATAACCGTTGCAATTGCAGCACCTTGCATTCCGAAGTTAATTATAAAAAGATAGTTTAAAACAGCGTTGGCAATGAGCAGAAATAAAGAATTATACATAACAACGCGGGTTTTTCCAAATGCCTGAAACAGGATACCGTAAGTGGCAATGCGCAAAGGCAGTAAAAAGAGATAAATTCTAAAATAAATAGCGGATTCTGTATAGAGTTTGCCATAAACTAAAGTAATTGCCGGTTCCGCAAAAATGTAACACAAAGCCATTAAAGGGAATACTAAAATGGCGTTTTTACGCACTGCCCCACTATATAACACACCCATCTTTTCAGGATCGCTGGAGCTTAAATGAGGCAATAAAACTGAAGTTATGGAGTTGGATAAAATGCCTACAACAGGGAATTCAGTGGCTCCTATGGAAAAGACGGCATACTTTTCCGGAGTGAAAAAACCCGCAATCATCAATTTATCCAGCTGAATACTAAGCATTCCGATGATAGAAGATAAACCTAAAGGCAGAGAATAATTCATTATAGTTTTAAAGGAACTAAGATCAAAATAAGTTCCCTTGGCTCTAAATTTGGAGAGAGAAATTCGGGCATAGAGCCATTGTAAAAAAGCAGAACTAATTACTCCCCCGACAATAATTGTTAAATTCCTGGTAAGTAAGGCAGAACCTACAATTAGAATAAAATCTGCCGTTATAGAAAAAAAAGTAAAAGTAGCAGCTTTGAGAGGTTGTTTTAAGCCCAGCATTACATTGCTGAAAAATTGAGTTACAAAAAGAAAAACCGGATATAAAGCATAAATTATCAGCAGTTTTTCCAAGGCAGGATTATGGAAAAGATTCGCAATTACTCCCCTTAAAAAAAGCAGGCAGATAGCAAAAACCAAACCCAAAATGGATATGATATTCAAACAATGAGATATCAGGACATTTTGCTTTTCCCGGCTACCTGCCTTGGGTAAAAAATAGAGCATACTTTGCGGAATGCCCAAAAGCAGAAGAGTGGAAAAAATGGCATACACCAGGAAAAGTTGACGGTAACTGCCAAGCTCCGCAGGAGTTATTAAACGGGCTAAAGCAATTCCAATAATTGCTTTCACAGCCAAGCGGAAAAATTCCGTAGCGGAAAGAATGCCTGCCTGTTTGGGAAGTTCACTCATCGGGTGTTGTAAGTTCCACGGGGATAAGATATTGAAGGGATGTATCCGGTTGGTAAAGACGCACTGCATATCGTCCGGGTTGCAAATTTGCCGCTAATTGGGGATTGATGATATTTAGGATATCCATATTTTCCCCTTCCTGATAATAGCGATTGAAACAAAGCTGGAAATTACTATTGTAAAGTTCCCAATTCCAGAGCCCTTCTTCCGGAATTTGCAGTTGGATGATAATTTCGTTGTTTAAACGGGAAAGTTTGGCTTGGGCGGGATATTTTGTTTGGGTGGCTGGTAAATTTTCTGGAGCGGACACCTTGTTAAAAGGATAACTCTCTTTTTCCCGAAAGCTTAATTTTGCCAGTTGGGCAAAGGCGTTTCCTTTTTGCAAGCCCGAATAACTGAATAACGAGACCCCGGCGAAACCATAACTACGCGAGAGGTTAATCTTTTTCGCTATTTCCTGAATATTATAGGAATTCTTTTTAGAAACAGCAAGGGAACTGCCATTTCCATTCCAGGCGCGTAAACCGATTACGATTTGTTCATTCTTTCCCAGCAGGTTAATTTGTGCCAGTTGTTTCTGAAATTTAGCATATTGCACATCATAAGCCATGGGATAAACGCGATCAATAATACCTTGTTTTAGCCAGGATTGCCAGTCCTGAGCGTAATCTACATTTGCCTCGGCTACATCAGGAAAAACAGCGGCAGTTAATTGCAGGGAAGGGTTAATCTCTTTTAATTCCCGATAGGCATTTTCCACAAAAGCGGTTACTTGCATAATCCGCCATTCGTTAAAAGTTATTTCTGTTTTATTCTGGCAGTATTCATTATAGCGGGCAAGAGAAATAGGATGATAACCTAAGTTACTATCCGGATAGCGAATATAATCTAAATGAATACCATCCAGTTCAGGATAGCCGGCTGCCAGATTGCCTAAAACAGCTAACAGGTAATTTTGCACTTCCGGAATGCCGGGGTCTATAAAATAGCCGGACTGGTTATTGATATTCATTGGAGAACCGCTGGAATTGCAGGTAATCCAGTCCTTGTGGTTATTATAGAGATAATTCTGTTGAATCAGGTTCAGCTCGGTGGGGGTAGCATTAAAAACTACTACCCATGCCTGAACTGCCAAACCTTTGCTATGAGCTTTTTCCAGAAGACAGGCAAGAGGGTCAAAAGCGGTATCGGACAAAATATAACTCTTCGGTTCGGGATTAGGGAAAAGATAACTACCTTTAACAGTATCAAATAGGGCATCGGCACGGTAACGCACTTCCACTAAAAGTTCATTTTGATTGCAGGCATAAGCTGTTTCTACAACTTCATCAATTGCACCGGGCGAAACAATATCCCAAGGCATTACCCAAACGGAACGAATTTCGGCATTGGCATAGAGAGCAAGAAGGATAAACAGCAGAAAGAAAACTCTTTTCACTCTTTGTTCTCTACCTTAGTTACTGTGGTTTCGGCAATTCCATCGGCAAAATCCAGAGAAAGATGTTCCCCGGGGGCTACTTGTTTTACGGAACTAACTAATTTGCCGTCCCGGAAAGCTATAATCCAGCCCTTACTTTGCAGACGCTGAGGAGAAAGCTGCTCCAGTATTTCGTTTAAAGAATTCAAGCTGGTGGTTTTGAACTGTAACTGGTTCTTAACTTTATCCTCCAGTCGCTGTCCTGTGGAATTGCAAGCTGCCTTGGATTTGGTTAGGCAAAGTTCTATGCGGCTATTCAGGTGTTGCATAATACTGTTAGCTTTCATTTCAAAATGTTTCCGTTTTTCAGGAAGCTGTTTCAGGGCATTTTGTAAAGCCATATCTGCCATATCAAAACGCTGTTGGAAATTACGCCAAACGCGTTCCGGATGGTATTTTGCCAATTCCAGTTGCAGAGTAAAAAGGGGAGCGCTTTTGCGGGTATATCTATTTTGGGCAGATAAATCCAGCCGTTTTTTTAACGAAGCCAGCAGGTTCAGCAGGTCTTTTTTATCCGGAACGGCAAGTTCTGCTGCCGCGGAAGGAGTAGGGGCTCTTTTATCCGCTACAAAATCAATCAAAGTAAAATCAATTTCATGCCCTACTGCAGACATAACCGGAAGCGAGGAATCGTAAACAGCCCGGGCTAATGCTTCATCGTTAAAACAGAAAAGGTCTTCCTGAGAACCACCCCCTCGGGTTATTATAATGAAATCCACCTCCCGGTTTGCATTGAAATATTTTATTCCTTTAATAATTTGGGGAGGAGCATCAGCACCCTGAACCAAAGCCGGATAAACTATCAGTTCCACAGGATAGCGGCGTTTTATGATGTTTATTATATCCTGCAGTGCAGCACCCGTAGGAGAAGTGATAATTCCAATCCGGTCAGGATATTTAGGCAGGGGCTTTTTATGTTCTTGGGCAAAAAGACCTTCTTTTTCCAGTTTCTTTTTCAGCTGTTCAAATTTTTGCTGTAAGAAGCCCAAACCAGCTTCCTGCATCTTGAGCACATTCAGGTTATAATAACCGCCTTTTTCGTAAACAGTTAGCTTGCCGAAACAGATAACCTGCATCCCGTCTGCGGGCTGAAAAGTTAAAGAGGAATTCACTCCCTTGAAAAAAGTGCAGCGCAAAGTAGCATTTTCATCTTTCAGGTTGAAATATATATGACCGGAACTATGATGAATAAAGCTTGAAATTTCGCCGGTTACAAAAACCGGTTGCAGAGATGACTCAATCACCTGACGCACTTGTCGGGTTATTTCATAAACGCTATAGATTATTACATTTTCCATTTCAATGCCAAAATCTTAACATAACGCTATTTGTCAATTCTAACAATGTTTCGTAGTTCCAACTTCCTAAGGTGGCAATTAGATAGCAGGAACTGCCTAAAGTTAGTTTAATTGTCCTTGGCAAAGCGGATTTTGTTACCCCATTTAGCTTTAATAGTTGATAATCAATTCGCTGATTTTGCGTTTCGGAACATAATGAATGCCTTTTTCATCTCGCCAATATTCAATTTTTTCCGGCTCAGTAACATCTTGCACTACAATTGTTTCTGCGGGATAACCCAAAGCAATAACCAGCGCAATTTCCATCTCTTCCGGTAGGGCAAAGGCATTTTGAACTTTCTCTTTATCAACCGAGGCAAGCATACAGCCGCCAAAACCATATTCTACCGCGCTTAGAAGAATTGTCTGGGCTGCAATTCCGGTATCAATTGACACCATTTTCGGGCTGTTTACCGGAACTAAAATAATAATATAAGCTGCAGGTCTTTGTCCTGAAGCCGGTCCGTTCCAGTTTTGCAGATAACTTGCCCAATGCAGACAGGGAAAGATTAGATTACATTTCTCCTGCTCAGCAATGAGGAAATAGCGTAATTTCTGCAGGTTACCCGCGCTGGGAATGTATCTGGCAACCCGAATCAAGTCAATTAATTGCCCCCGGGAAATTCTTTTATCTTCGTGAAAACGACGATAACTTCTATTGCGATAAACAAGGTCGGAAATCATCATTCTTTCCTCCAATATAGTTTATATACCGTTTCCTGAGGGAAAAGCCAATCGTCATTCTGTCTTTGTCAGGAAGCGATATTTTCTTTTCTTCTTCTTTATAGCAAACCCCATCTTCTTCTAAAGAACAACTCTGTGCAGAAGGTTAAAATAAACAGTGATAGCACATACCACTTTTTATAGAGGGGAATTTCCTTGCGGGAAATTTGAGCCAGGGGTTTTGCCGGAACCGGCTGATAGGTATTCAGATTACTTTTGAACAGCAGTTTGCCCTCTGTCTCGTTTGCCAGCCAGGAGAGGAGGGATAAGTTATAGCCATAATCCCTTGTCTCTATTGAGGTTTCGGAAAGTTCAAATTTACCCTTAGTGCTTTTACCTGTTTCCTGGTCGGAAATTTCAAAGCTGTATGTTCCCGGTTCTGAAAGCTGAAGATTGATGGCATATTCATCACCTTCGCGTTTCAGGAAATCAGTATAGACCTCTTTATTGTTTTTATCCAGAATGCGAATGCGGGGATTTACATCCAGGCGACTTTGCCTGATTTCATCTTCACTACGCAGACGGATACGAATTTCCTCACCTTGAAAATAGCTGTTATTATAAATTGCATTATAAACCCCGGTGCTTTTATTACTGAGCCAGGTTAAACAATTACCGATAAGTTTTGTGTAGCCCTCTCCGCCACTTTGCATTTGCCAACGCCAAAGGTTTAATGTGGCAAAAGCCAGAGAGCGTGCGGTTCCTGATGTTTGCACAACGATGGCAGGAGAATTTTGGGGATTATTGATGGTTGCTAAAACCTCGCTGTTCTGTTTAGCTGTTACATAGTAATAATCCAGCGGGGGAATATCCTTGGCATTTAAGGTTAAGCTACTCAGCATAGGGTAGTTTGCAGAAGCAGGTGTAGGAACCAAAAAGCCCTGATAGCTGGTAGTGATATTGGATTTTTGAATCGGTAAAAGAGCATTTAGTTCATTCACCGGAAGCCCTTGATAAAGTATTCCTGTTCCCTTACCATAAGCATTTTGTAGAAAATTGGCTGTAGCGCTATCCAAATTCAGCATTCCATTATTGATGATAATTATGGCAGCCAGATTTTCGGGTTCAAGTTTATTAACTAATACCTCTCCGCTATAAAGATGCCCGTTTCTGTTAAGATAGCTTTCTGCAACCCAACGGCTATTTGTAGCAATAGCATCCAGAGTGAATTTATTATCCCAGGCAGGTTTATCGGAAATGAGCATAATTCTTTGTTTTTCTGCAAGCACTTCAATAGCTCCGGGATAGAGATTATTATTGATTTGGCTTTCATTGGGTAATGCTGCAACTTCCACTTTCCAAGGGAAAAACCCGATGCTGTTAAACTTGTGAGTAAAATCCACATTAGCAGTTATGCCTTTTTCCAGCTTCAAGCTTTGGCGTGAGATAATTTTATTTGCCATCAACAAACGGACTTCTGCAGGTCCGCTGTAATTTTGGGACGCTATTTCAGCCCGAATAGTATTGGACTCATTTCTATAGGCATAGCGATTGCTGCGCACATTAATGATTGTCAAATCGGGAGCAGGATTTTGAGTGCTATCTGCTAAAACATAGAAAGGACAACCCAATTGCTGAACTGCGGATAAGGATTCATCTCTCAACCAGCCATCTGTTGCCAGAACCACTCCTTCCACATTGGCTAACATTTTCTGTTTGCTCAGTTCTTTTAAGGCAGGAGCCAGTAAAGTGTTGTTATTATCGCCCTCCAAGCCATTGGCAAAGTGCTTATGCAAAACTTCATAACCGCTGGCGTTAAATTTCTTCTCCATTTGCTGCCAGAGAGGTTTCAGGTGTTGTGCCTTAGTAGAGGAATTATGCTTTAAATTCATACTTTGGGAGGTATCTTCCAGCACAATAATCCGGGGAGCCAGGTTTTTATGGCGAGTGTAGTATAAGATGGGACTTAAAAGTAACATCAGAAGCAAGGTAAGGGTAAAGAACCTGAGAATAAAAAGAACCCAACGCTGCTTGGCAGCAACTTCGGGATTAGTTCGGTAGTTTAGAAAACCGGATAGAGCAAGCGAAAACAGGACTATCAGAACATATTTCAGCATTAGATATGAACCTTCAGATAACTTCCTATGGAAATTCCTTTGGTTTTGTAACCCGGAATAAGATTCTTAACGCTTTGCCAGCCCAGACCGAATTCTACCTTTTTGCTGGAATAACCTAAGCCATAACTTATCCGCCAGGGATATTGACTGTTGCCAAAACCGAGACCAATATTTAGAGGCAGAAAATCCCAGGGCAGAAATTGAGCAGCTAAAGAAAATCTACCAATTCCGCTGGTGGCAATGGAAGTTTTAAAACCCTGAAGATAATCCAGGGAGAAATTTGCCCAAGGTATATTGTATAGAGCTCCCAAACGCAATTCCGGAGGTAGCTTGGTAGAATAAGAACCAATATCCGCGGTCTCATTCGTGTAATCATAAAAATCTTCTGAGATATTTGCTGCATAAACATCATTAGCAACCACTTGGATATTTGTTTCTTCCGTAGTAAATGCCCAGTTTATATTGCCGAAAAGGTTATCTAAAGTAAGCCCTACTTCCAGATTGGGAGTGATGTCGCTTGCCAAGCCCAGCATTGCTTTTTGCCCTAAACCGCCAATCCCTGTATGTAACACAATATCCTGTCGCAAATCCGCACCTTCCATTGAAGAACTGAAATAGCCGTTAAATTCTTCCATTTCAGCATTACCGGCTCCAATTAAAGCGCTTACAGCAAAACCGGCACGGATAGGAGGTATAGTTTTGGGAATATAGGGAAGAGTAAAATTCCCCATGGCAAAGGTGATATCAACATAAGCAAGACCTCCTGCATCCGTATTGCTTTTATTAAACACATAAAGAGTATCGGTATTACCATAGAGCAGAAGGTCAAGATACTTTTCGGAAAGAGCCAGTTTACCCGTTAAATGAAGAGAACTGGAGAGAGACATATTATCAAAAGCAAAACCGGCAATGCTGATATTGCCTTCTACAGCTGAACGCAGAGAGCCGTCAATCTTGTCCAGAATTTTCCGTTTGTCCATCTCATTCAAAGTATCTCTGCTAACTACATAGTTATAGGTATCCAAGTCCAGAGAATTATTATTGATGCATATTCCGAGGTTCGCTACAGGCACCCAGAAATCAATACCTTTTTTCTGTTGTAAATTGGCAGGATTCCAATAGGCAGCTTCTACGCCTTTTGCGCGTAGCATATAGCTATCGGCAAAAAAGATAGATTTTCCTGTATTAAAAGCGTTTAAAGCAGTCAGCAACAGCAAGGAGAAAAGGATTAACAAAGTTAATTTCTTCATTTTAATTCTCCTCTTCAATTAAAACAGTGGCATGCACCATTCCTTTAAGATGAATGTAATCGGCAGTGCTGGCATTAATAGTTACGGGAGTTCCTGTCTCATTAAAGCTGAAAGCAAAACGCATATAAACCTGCTCGGCGGTAAAAACATTCAGTTCGTTTTCATTCAGGGTCAAATCTACATTTTGGAAACCGGCATCCTCGTTCACGCTTTTAATCTCAGCTATTTTCATAAAGGCATAGCTGGCAGGATTTTGGGTATCTATATCAGGTGTATTGCTGAAGAATAATTTAGCTGCAGCACCGATAGGAAGTTTGTTTTGGATGTCTAAATTCAGGGCAACGCTTACAGCATTTTTTTGGATACGCTCACGGTTTTCTTCCGGAATATTGAATTCCTGTTCTTCCTTGATAACAATATCATAATTATGCAAAGTAATAATGAGGGGAGCATTGATAAAGTAATCCAGATGCATATAATCCGTAGGGCGTAAATGGCCGATATTATCTCCGCTGTTAATTAAAAAAGAGCCGTTGATTATCCTAATGCTTGTAGGCATAATTTGCAAGAGCTCATTAATATTGTGCTGAAAAGGAATATCCACTGTTACAGGTCCTGTTTCCGAGGAAGGTTCTATCTGGAAATTGTTTCCGTTTTCATCCAGGATATCAAGAATATAAATTTCTCCTTCGTCATTTATAGCTTCCAGCTGTCCTGAAAAAACCGAACCGAAACCTATATAGTTCGTTAAAGTAATTTGCAGCATAGCATTTTGCAGAGTAATAGCGTGATTCAGATTATACGGATATTCAATATTCACAATAGAGCCCGTATCTTCAAGCCCTATAGGATAATCCTGCAAAGTTCCTCTAAATTCACCAAATTCAATAGCATCCATAGCTTTAAAATCAAAAATGGCAGCTTGCACTCCTGCGGGTAATGCAGGTGAAACCTGAAGGGAGATATGTAATTCGTCAATCACCTGTGTGGCATTTGCTTCTCCCCAATGCAATCCTTCCAAATCAGTAGTTATCCAGTTACCGAAGTTGTCAGGATTTGCAGTTATTACCAGGTTCTGGTTATTTTCCCCGTAAAGATCATAAAAAGTAAGGGAAATCTGTTGAACATCGGGATTTAGATTGCGAAAACGACTTTGGAAAATGCCTTCTGCAATTTCTGCGTAAGCAACGCTTACTTTGCCGGCACTATCTTCAAAAGGAACGGTAAAATTTAGCTCGGAACCTAATATAGGAATTCCCTCCTCATCCACCATCGGGGAATAGGATAAATTTCCGAATTGATTTGTGTTTGCTTCTCCATTGGATACAAAGGTTAAGACCTCGTGTTCATCCGTTACCACATTAACGGAATCTACCAAATCGGACACATAGAACATATCGTTAATCAGAGGAATGTTCAAATCTACAGTCCAACTGGGCATTGTAGGTTTCTTTACCTCACAGGCGCTTAAGAGAATTAAGGTAATAATTGGGAGCAAGTAACATTTTTTCACAACCACCTCCTTTTTGGGGGTTACACTCTATATTCATTGCTTATAGATATAATAAACGGTTATTGTTCTATGGCAACTATTTTGGGTTGTTAGGATTCCTTTTGCCATAAGAGGATGCAAGCAAGAAATATAGCAGTTGAGGCAGGGAATGATGAGAGCATCAATAGGTGGGGGGTTAAATACCTAATTTTTGGCAAGCCATCCTGGCGGCTTCCTGATGAGCATTTTTCTTGGTGCCGCCTTTCCCCGTTCCTAAAAGTTTATTTCCCCAGCGCACTTCTACAACGAAGGTTTTATGGTGCTCAGGACCTTGTTCCGCAACAGTAACATAAGTAGGTGGAGGTTGATTTCTGCTTTGCATATATTCCTGCAGGATGCTTTTATAATTTATCAATTCTTCGCGGGTAACAGTTTCCTGGTAATTATCCAAAATATGATTGCGAATAAAACGGGTAGCTGTAGAAATACCGGAATCCAAATAAATGGCGCAAATCAGAGCTTCCATAGCATCCGAAAGAATAGAGGGTTTGGAAGCACCACCGGATTGTTGTTCTTCCGGGCTTAAAAGCAGATATTTTCCCAGGTCTATGGAATTAGCTTTTAGAGTGAGATAGGTTTCGGAGACAATTTTAGATTTCAGCTTGGAAAGCTTACCTTCCTGTTCATCGGGATGGCGGGTAAAAAGTTCCTTGCTAACTATGAAACCGAGTATAGAATCCCCCAAGAACTCCATCCGTTCAAAGGGAGAGGGGGTTTTATGGTCTTCAAAATGCCGATGTAAATATGATTTATGCGTAAGAGCAGCATACAGCAAAGTGAGGTCATTAAAATTATATTCAATCTTCTTCTGCAATTGCGAAAGCGATTTTTCCCACTTGGGATATTGTTCGGTAATCTTTTTTGCAGAGAAATACTCCACGATACGAGAGATCATAGATTTCATCTGTTTCTCCATCGTTATGAAAAATCAGCTCTCGTTAAAGGTAACGCTTAATGATTATCGCAGAATTATGACCTCCAAAACCTAATGAATTAGAAAGAGTAATATTCACATTCTGTTTAATTGCCTTCAGGGGAGTGTAATCCAAATCACAATCCGGATCGGGATGAGTTAAATTTATGGTAGGGTGTATGATACCTGTTTCAATGGTTTTTATGCAAACGATTGCTTCAATTCCTGCAGCAGCACCTAACATATGACCTACCATACTCTTGGTAGAATTTATTTTCACTTTATAAGCATAATCACCGAACACATTTTTAATGGAACGCGTCTCGCCCTTATCATTTAAGGGAGTGGAAGTGCCATGAGCATTGATATAATCAATATCTTCAGGGGTTAATCCGGCATCCTGAATAGCCATTTTGATAGCTCGCGAGCTACCTTCTCCATCTTCGGTAGGGGCAGTAATATGATAAGCATCTTCAGAAGCACCATAGCCAACTAATTCGGCATAGATTTTTGCTCCTCTGGCTTTTGCATGTTCCAGTTCTTCCAAAACAAGAATGGCTGCGCCTTCGCTCATAACAAAACCGTCCCGTTCTGCATCAAAAGGACGGGATGCTTTCTGGGGTTCGTCATTTCTGGTAGAAAGAGCACGCATAGCAGAAAAACCACCAACTGCCAAAGGTGTAACGGCAGCTTCAGTTCCGCCGCTAAGAATAATATCGGCATCGCCATATTGGATAGACCTTAAAGCGGTTCCTAAAGCATGATTGGCACTGGCACAAGCGCTCATCACATTAAAATTTATTCCCTTAAAGTTATTCTCAATGCTGATATGGGCAGCGGCAATGTTGCCAATCATTTTGGGAATAAAGAAAGGACTGATGCGACGCGGACCTTGGGTGTAGTTCTTGATGCATTCTTCTTCAAAAGTAAGAATGCCTCCAATTCCGGCACCGGTAATAACACCGGTTCTATCAGGATTAAAAGCACCGGGAGTTAAACCTGCATCAGCTATTGCTTCCCGGGCAGCAATCATCGCAAATTGAGTATATAAATCAAGCTTTTTCACTTCTTTATGGTCAAAATGCTCTTCAGGATCGTAATTTTTTACTTCCGCAGCAATCTTAACCGCTATATTACTGGCATCAAAACCACCAATTAAATCCACTCCGGAAACGCCGTTAATAAGTGATTGCCAGGTTTGAGCAACATTATGGCCAACGGGAGTGATAGCTCCCAAACCGGTTATAACAACTCTTCGCTTATTCATAAAGACCTCATTTCTGGTATTTCAAAAAATCCTTCCTGCAGGAACTCCTCTTCGGTTAGCAAAAGATAGCAAGAGAGGATAAATTCCCGCAAAGCGTGGATACAATCCTGATTTTGATTTCACAATCAGGATTGTTCCACATTAGAGGAAAGGGTATATTATCCCAGTTTTTCCTTCAAGTAATCAATTGCCTGACCAACAGTGCGAAGTTTATCCTGATCTTCATCCGGGATGGTAAGACCGAATTCTTCTTCAAATGCCATAACCAGTTCAACTGTATCCAATGAATCGGCGCGCAGGTCTTCTATGAAGTTTGCGGAAGGAATAACCTGAGATTCTTCAACTCCCAGTTTATCCACTACTATTTGTTTTACTTTGGCTTCAATATCCATTATTCCTCCTATGTTATTGAAGTATTTTCTTTTTTTGGGTTTATTATCAATGCATAGTTAAACCACCGTCAACGGCGATGGTTTGACCCGTTATATAATTTCCGGCTTCAGATGCCAGAAAGAGACATACATTGGCTACATCTTGCGGTAAGCCCATTTTTTGTAACGGAATGGCTTTAGCATATTCAGTTCGGGTTTCGGGGCTTAAGGTTGCGGTCATTTCCGTTTCTATAAAACCAGGAGCTACAGCATTAACCCGAATATTACGACTGCCAAATTCCTTGGCGCAGCTTTTAGTGAAGGCAATCAGTCCGCCCTTGGAAGCAGCATAATTTGCCTGACCGCTATTTCCTGTAATGCCGATCACACTGGCTATATTGATAATACAGCCATAGCGGTTGCGCATCATATATTTGAAGACCTTCTGGGTACACAGAAAACTGCCTTTCAGGTTTATATCCATCACCATTTGCCAGTCCTCTTCTTTCATTCGGATTAGCAAATTATCACGCGTAATGCCGGCATTATTAATCAAGCAATCTATGTTTCCCAATTTATTAACTACATCACTGAAGATATTTTCCATACCTGCAGAATCCGTAACATTGCCGGTATAACCAAAAGCTTCAAAGCTATTTTCTTTCAATTCGTTCACGGCTTTTTCTACGGCATCAGAAGCAATATCAATAATTACTACTTTAGCTTTAGCTGCAGCAAAAGAACGGGCTATGGAAAAACCTATTCCGCGAGCTGCACCTGTAATCACTATAACTTTCTCTGAAAAATCCCAGTTCATTATTTCCCCGTAAGTATAATTCTTATTTTTCTCAACTAACCTATTATAGACACAACTGCTTCAATGTCGTCAAATCTGTCAATGGAAAAAACTTCCACCTCTTTGTTGATGTTTTTAATCATACCGCTTAAAACCTTTTGCGGACCGAATTCTATAAAGCGTTGAACACCCTGGTTAATCATATATTCTACACTTTGTACCCATAAAACAGGGGAAACGATTTGCCGGGCAAGCAGTTCTCTTTCTTCCTGTCCATTTATTACCGGCAGAGCGGTCACATTGGAAATAACAGGTATTTTTCCGTTCTTGAAATCTACTTTTTCCATTTCTGCCTGCAGCCAATCCTTGGCTTTGGCAATTAGAGGAGTGTGAAAAGGACCGCCAACTACCAAAGGGATTACTCTTTTAGCTCCTTTTGCTTTGGCAATTTCACCTGCTTTTTGAACTCCTTCTGCAGTTCCTGAAATTACGGTCTGAATTGGAGTATTGAAGTTCACGGCTCTTACCAAACCGGTGTTTTCCGCTTCAGCACAGATTTCTATTACCAGTTTTGGCTCCAAACCGATTACGGCGCTCATCGCAAAAGGGATACCGGCATTGGCTTTAATCATAAATTCGCCTCTTTTATGCACCAGATGTAAGGCATCCGGTAAAGAGATCATTTCTGAGGCAACGAGGGCACTAAATTCTCCTAAAGAATGACCTGCCACAAAATCCGGCTGCACTTTACTTTTGCTTTGAAAGCCAGATAGGGCTGCAAGAGAATGAAAAAGAATAGCGGGTTGAGTATAGCTGGTTTGTTTCAGTGTTTCTTCCGGTCCGTTAGTCATCACTTCAGCCAGGTTCAAATTGTGAACTTGGTCAAAGTTATCCAGAACCGCTTTCAGGGCAGGGTCTTTTTGCCTAAAGTCATTAGCCATCCCAATATATTGAGAGCCCTGGCCGGGAAAAACAAAAGCTGTTTTCATTATTTACCTCTTGTGTATTTGGAGCTTGCTGAAGCTCCACAATTTATGCTTGCGGAGGAACGATGTCCTCCGAAATCAATAATAAAGTTACTGGTTGACCGGGAGGTCAACCCTTCCGATTTTTGGTTGACCGGGAGGTCAACCCTCCGAGTTTTTGGTTGACCGGGAGGTCAACCTTCCGAGTTTTTGGTTGACCGGGAGGTCAACGCTCCGGGATTTTGGTTGACCGGGAGGTCAACCTTCCGAGTTTTGGTTGACCGGGAGGTCAACCCTTCCGATTTTTGGTTGACCGGGAGGTCAACCTTCCGAGTTTTTGGTTGGCCGGGAGGTCAAACCTCCAAGGTTAATATCTGGCTAAAACGCTTCCCCAGGTTAATCCTGCTCCGAAGGAAGTTAGTAATATTATATCACCTCTGCGGATTATCTGATTGCGAATGGCTTCATCAATTGCAATCGGAATTGTTGCCGAAGAAGTGTTTCCGTATTTTTCAATATTCACGATAACCTTGCTCATCGGCACTTTCATTTTGGCAGCCAAACCCTCAATAATGCGTAAATTTGCCTGATGGGGTATAATCCAATCCACATCCACAGGAGTAAGATTATTGCGTCTTAGCAGTTCATCCGACGAAGCATACATACATCTGATGGCATTTTTAAAAATCCGATTACCTTCCATATAAACAGTATGCAGGTTTTTATCCACTGTTTCATGGCTGGCAGGCATTCTGGAGCCACCGGCATATTGAATTAAATATTCACCCTGGCTGCCGTCAGCGTTAATTTTGGTGTCTATAATTCGCGAAATCTCGCTGGGTTCAGCCCTGCTTACAATTGCAGCTCCAGCGCCATCTCCAAAAAGAACACAAGTATTACGGTCTTTCCAGTTGGTAATTTTAGTAAGAATTTCCACTCCTATAACCAGGATATTTTGGCGTAAACCGTTTTCCACATATTGACGAGCCACATCCAAAGCATAGATAAAACCGGTGCAACCGGCAGAAATATCAAAAGCGGGGATATCTTTCAGACCCAATTTTTTTTGGAGAATGCAGGCAGTAGAAGGAAAAGGATGGTCTCCTGAAATGGTAGCTACGATTATTTGATCAATATCTTTGTATTTAACTGAGGAACTTTCTATCGCCCTGGTTGCTGCCTGATAGGCAAAATCGCTGGCTGCTTCATTTTCGGAAGCAATATGTCTTTCAAACATACCTGTGCGGGTTCTAATCCATTCATCGCTGGTATCCACAATCTTTTCCAAATCAAAGTTATTGAGGATTTTTGCAGGAACGGAGCTACCAAAAGAAGATAATTTAGAATGATAATTTGCCATAATTAAGACCTCTCAAAATAGTCCCGGGCATTCGTTACAAAGCCGGATTTGGCAATTAATGCAGCAAAGCGGATAGCATTTTTCATCGCTTTGGCATTACTGCGACCATGCGCCACTACGGAAATGCCGTTTAAACCGACAAGTAATGCGCCACCATATTCTGTATGATCCAGTTTATTTTTTATATAGGTATAAACAGGATAGGAAAGGAGAGAGCCAAGCTTGGCTATCCAATCCTTATTGATCTGTTCTTTCAAAATTTCAAAGATAGAAAACCCCACGCCCTCTATTGTTTTTAGCACAATATTGCCGACAAAACCATCGCAAACAACAACATCGGTAATGCCTTTGATGATGTCCTTACCCTCTATATTGCCGATAAAATTAAGCTCTTGTTCCTGGCTTAGTAATTTGTATGCCTGCTTGGTGATAGCATTTCCTTTGGCACTTTCTTCTCCTATATTCAGCAGGGAAATTCGGGGCTGCTTTTTTTGAAAGAAATACTTGTAATACATACTTCCCAAATTGGCAAATTGCACTAAATTTTCTGCTGTGCAATCTACATTAGCGCCCATATCCAAAAGAATTTGATGCCCTGTTTCGGTAGGAAAAACAACCGCAATTGCAGGACGCAGAACATTTTTTATTCTTCCGTAAACCAACAGGGAGGCAGACATTACAGCACCAGTGTTACCTGCACTTACAGCAGCATCTGCAAACCCCTGTTTATGTAATTCAATTGTTTTCACCAAAGAAGAATCCTTTTTAGAACGCACTGCTGAAGCGGCGCTATCATCCATCTCTATTCGTTGCGTGGCATTAACGACACTGATTCTGTTCCGGGGATAAAAAAATTTCTCCAGTTCGTGGTTAATTTTATCTTCTTCGCCAACCAGGATAACTTCATTGCAAAGGTCTTCTTTTATAGCCAGGACTGCGCCTTCAATTTCCGGAAACGGTGCTAAATCCGTTCCGAAAGCATCTACGGCAATACGCACCTTACTCCTTAACTGCTAAAATCTGCTTACCGTCATAAGTGCCGCATTTTTCACAAATATGATGTGGCAATTTGGGTTCTCCGCATTTTTTGCAAGAGTTAAAACTGGGAGGGGTTAACACCTTATGTGTTCTGCGTTTATCTCTCCTGCTTTTGGAGGTTCGTCTTTTCGGGACTGCCATTTTATTTCTCCTTGAAGTAAATATTTTTCTAAAGCAAGGCACAAGTGTGAAATTATTTTTAGAGGTGGAACTAATCCTTCTATGAAAACTATCCCTTGTGCTTTTTCATCATCTATGAACTAAAGTTGAAAAGGACATTTTTTGTCAATCAAAATCTCTGTTTTGGGGCTGAAAGAGATTTTATACCTTGATTTTAGGAGGAAAAGATGGTGTAAAAAAAAGTTTCATTTCCGGGGTAGCCGAAGGATGATTAAAATGACAAGAATTTCTTTTTTCCGGGAAAGTTGACCTCCCGGTCAACTATAATAAAAGACCAGGATGTCGTTTCTCCTGAAAAGTTGACCTCCTGATTAACTAAAATGAACCAAAAGAACATCGTTTTTCCGGGAAAGTTGACCTCCCAGTCAACTAAGATAAAAGACAAGGATGTCGTTTCTCCAGGGGAAAAAGCGGAGCTACAACTATCATAGTTTGTAACAAGTTTTTACCTGATAATTGCCAAAGATGATTTTGAATGCTGTTTGCTAATTTCTTTAATGATTCTTTAATGATTCTCTAACGATTCCTTAACGGCGCTAAGGAATCGTTAAAGAATCTTCAGACCGATATTAGAGATTGGACTAAGAAACAAATATTGATAGAAAGTATCTCATTTTTTGAATGAAGTTTCTCTTTTTATCCCGGAAAAAGCAGAAATTCGGGATAGTTTTAACATAATCTGGTGTTATCTATAAGGAAATCGTATTCACTTCCGATAAGGCAGTAAAAATAAATAATAATACTGAATGGCAATTAAGATGCCGAATGTGGCTTGGGTCTGAACTGAAAACATAGTTTTTTAGAGACAGGAAAGGGTTTTGCAGTAAATTTAAATGTGCCGTCCCGATTTTCCTGATTGCCTTATATGCTTTTAACCGATACCGGCAAGGGATTTATCTTATACAAAACTAATTGCTTGGAATGAATATTGCATTATTTTATAGGTATTATGAAAAGAATTGCTGTCCTTCTATTCTGTCTGTTTTTGGTGTGCCAGATTTATGCAATAGCCCTGCAAAATGCTCCAAAACAACAGCCGCTCTACAGTGCCGACCTGGTGAAAATAAAACTTAGCCAGGATGCGGTTAATCGCTCCCAATTACCAATTAATGCTTATGAGACAAAAGAAAAGACCTATTTTAACGAACTTGATCAATTATTTACCGGCGTAGGCATAAAGTCCATTACGCGTGCCTATATAGATGCCAAAGACAAAGAATGGGTTCGGAGAAACGGTTTTGACCGCTGGTTTGTAGTTCATTCAGATGGAACTAAAAGCGTGGAAGAAATTATTGCCATCCTAAAAAGCAATCACTATATAGAAGAAGCGATTCCGGAGTATTATGCTTATTTGCATATTGCTCCCGATGATTTTTATTTTGAGAATAATTGGGGTCACAATAATACTGCGCAGCTACCTGTTTATGCAAATGGTTCTCATAGCGGACCCGGGGTCGGAGTTATCGGTTTTGATAGCGATGCTATCGCTGCCTGGGACGAAGTAGATTATTTTGGTGATCCGAATATTATTATCGGAATTGTGGATACGGGTGTAGATATTGATCATCCTGATTTGCGTTTGGTGGCAGGTTATGATTTTGGGGATAACGATAATAATCCGGATGATAATAGTATGGATCCCGGGCATGGAACAGGGACTTCGGGAATTGCTGCTGGCATTGCTAATAATGTAATTGGGGTTTCCGGAATTGCAGGCGGGTGTAGTGTGATGCCTCTAAAAGTATCTAATAGCAGTGGAGATCTTTTATTTTCCTATGTTACTAATGCTATCATTTATGCGGCAGACCACGATGTAGATGTAATCAGTATGAGTTTTGGCTCCTATGCAATGAATGTTGGTGATGATCCTGCTGCCGATAGTGCTTTTAGTTATGCTTATAATAACGGAGTTGTGCTCTTTGCCAGTTCAGGAAATTCTGATAATTCTGCTATGGGTTATCCGGCAAAACATCCTGATGTAATAGCTGTTGGAGCTGCCAGTCCTTCCGGAGAAAGAAAAAATCCCAATTCTTCTGATGGCGAATATTGGTGGGGTTCCTCCTATGGAATGAATCTTCAAGATGGTGCAGGAGCAATTGATATTATGGCTCCTACTATTCTTCCCACAACCGATATCCAAAGTTATGGCGGTTTCTCTTATGGTGATTACTTTCAGTGGTTCAATGGAACTTCCTGTTCTTGTCCTTATGCAGCAGGAGTTGCGGCTCTAATTCTTTCGGTAAATCCTAATCTTACTCCTGCTGAAGTAAGAAATATAATTATTTCCACTGCCACAGATATGACGATAGATGCAATTGTAGGTTGGGATTGTTTTACCGGTTACGGAATGGTTAATGCCTATCAGGCATTATTGGAAGCCAATCCTTATAGCCCTCATTGCCACATTGTTTATCCTATCAATAATACCGGTTTTGTAATCAATTCGCTGATCCCGGTGCAGGTTGAGGCAACTGATTTGGATGATAGAAGCATAGCGGAAGTTCGTTTCTACCTTGATAACAATCCTGATTATGTTTTTTCCGATGCTACAATGCCTTATGAATGGACTTGGGATACTGCAGAAACAACTTTAGGGATGCATACAATCAAAGCAGTAGTTGTTGATAATGACGGAAATCAGCGTCAGCATCAAATAGTTACATCTATTGTTTCTCCCGCCGATGAGGGTTTTGAGACAGGCGATTTTTCGTCATTATTTTGGCAAAACAATAGCCCCAACCCCTGGTCTGTACAAGATGATGTTTATTTTGAGGGTGCTTTCTCTGCTCGCAGTGGAAATGTGGATAATGGTGATATCACTGAATTGAAACTGAAAATATATATTACGCAGCCGGGAAATATAAATTTTTACAGGAAGCTATCTACTAAAAGTGAATTTAGTTACCTGCGCTTTTACCTTGATGATAACCTTGCAGTTCAATGGACAGGAAAAAGAGATTGGGATCTTGTTTCCTACCCTGTAGAGCCAGGTTTGCACACTCTGGCTTGGGTATATTATCAATATCAGGGTAGTGATGAATTTGAAAACTGCGCTTGGATAGACCATTTGACAATGCCTGAATATGAAACCTACTTTTGGCCTCCCCGCGATTTGACAGCTGCAGGGGGAAATGGCTTTGTCCTTGTTTACTGGAAAGTTCCGGAAGCGGGAATTCCTGTCGGTTATAATATTTACCGCAACGATGTTTTGCTTACTACAATTACCGGAACCAGATATACAGATACAGAAGTTACCGCGGGGGTTTCCTATCAATATAGAATTACAGCCGTTTATGACGATGGAGAATCAGAAACTACTACAGAGCAAATTGCCACTCCGTTAACGGAAGATGTTTTAATAGCAGTTATTGGTTCGGGAACAGGGGTAACAAGTTCCGCTGAGGGATGTCCCGTAAATAATTTCCGGAAAAGTTTGCACGGTCAGATGATATATCAGGCACGAGAGCTGAATTTGCAGGGTATTTTCGGTCCCATTTTTATTTCCCGATTGGGCTTTAATATTGTTTCGTCTCCTGTTTATCCGCTTCCCGCTTTCCAAATTAGAATGGCTCATACTGCTGAAGAAAATGTTTCTGCGTGGCAAGGTGAAGAGAACTTAATTACTTATTATAAAACAGATAATTACACACCTGATACAGGTGGTTTTGATCAGCTTACTTTGGATACTCCTTTTCTCTGGAACGGGATAGATAATATTTTGATAGATACTGCCTTCAGTCCTGCCAGTGCTGTTTCCCCTTCCGGAACTGTAAGTTATACAGAAATTCCTCAGGGCTATCGTTATGTTCGGGATAATCTTGCAGACCAAAGCGATGTTTTTATTGGAGGCACGGTTACTGTTTACAGACCTAACTTGAAAATATCTACTCTCAATGCTCCCGCTATTGAGGTTAACGCTACGAACCTTTCCTTTGGTAATGTTCTTGTGGGCTATGGAACAGAAAGACCTCTTACGATTACTAACACTGGAACCTCTCTTCTAACAGGAGAAATAACTGTTCCCACGGGTTTTTTGATTATCTTTAAAGGACAGAAACAAAACACCGTTCATTTCTCTATTCCTGCTGATAACAGCACTGTTTTCACTGTTGTATTTTGTCCATTTGAGGCAGGAGATTATAACGGGAATTTAATTATTACTCATAATGCCGATAGTGAAAACAAGATTATAACTCTGAATGCAATTTCGCTGCCTGCACAAACTGCACCTTTTATTGCCGGTTTTGAAACAGACAGCTGTTTATGGACTGTTGCCAATGAAAATCAGACCAATAAATGGATACAGGGTTCGGCAACGGCTCAAGCTGGAAATGGATGTATTTATATCAGCAGTGATGAAGGTATCAGCAATACATACAACACTAATGCTGCTTCCCTTAGTTATCTTTACAGGGATATTTTCCTTCCGGAAGGAACCGAAAATTGCAAATTACGCTTTTCCTGGAAAGCAAGAGGAGAAGGAACTGAAACCTGTTTTGACTTTTTAAATGTTTATTGTGTTATGCCCAATATAGTTCCCGTAGCAGGAACTTTTTTAAATATTGGACAATTGAGCTCTCCTCTGAATCATTCCAATAACTGGAAAGAAGCCGAATTTGATATTCCGTATTTCATTTCCGGCAGTGCTGTAAGAATCATTTTTGCCTGGAAAAACGATGCTACAGGTGGAGAACAACCTCCCGCGGCAATTGATAATGTTCGTGTTGCCCTCAATGATTATACGGATTATGCTTATGTTTACAATGGCTTTGCTTTTGTGCATCTACCGGCTGTAACTGATACTTTGGGCAATACTTATCACCCGGAACTTACTTTGGAAGGAATTGCTGCAGAAGATGATTGTCTAACCGTTACTTCAGGTTTTGCTTCGTTAAATGAACCCTTTTCCGATGCAGGAATGGATTTCTCTCTTAGCGGAGTGAATTTTAGCGGCGCAGAAATAACTATTTTCCATAATTTGGGTTACAAACCCTATTATTTGGCTTATAAAATTGATGCGCGAGGGCAGTGGATAATCCAGGCAGCAGAAACAAACTGGACTGATGAATACGCATATTTTACCCTGCCGGAATCATATTTAACTGCTAACCAGATAGCTTTCTGCTTTCCTCGTCAAAATAATGTTTTACCTCCTTACTTAAATAGTTTTACCCCAACCCTGAACGATAAAAATAAGGTTGTTCTTTCCTGGGTAAGCAGTGTGGAAACAGGAATATCGGCTTTTCAGATTTGGCGGGGAGATAACAGTAACCTTTCTGCTGCATTAGCAATTAGCGATTTGATACCCTTTAATCCTTTTCCTGCAAATAACTATAGCTATACAGATAGCACTACCGTAGCCCGCACTCGCTATTATTACTGGCTGAAAGTGATTAATATAGACGCTACGGAAAGCTTTTGGGGTGCCGTATCCATTATAACAGCCAATGATCCACCTCCCCTTCCTCCGCCGGAAACAGCTCTATTAGGGGTTTTTCCCAATCCTTTTAATCCCGGCACGAAAATTCACTATGCCCTGAACCAATCCGGAACCGTGGTATTTAAAATTTATAACGCTAAAGGTCAATTAGTGAGCAGCTTTGCGGAAACCCATACATTACCCGGAACTTATACTCTTGAGTTCTCAGGTAATGACCATAATGGCAGGGAATTAGCCAGCGGATTATACTTCTGCTCTATGCAGTTTAAGGGTAAAAACTATGTCCGTAAAATGGTGAAAACAAAGTAACAGAATAAGGACTGAAGATAATAACCAGAAAAAGCAAAATCCCTGTTCTGCAATTGATGTGAAAGATAGTGACACCTTCCTTCCTTGCCATAGATAATATACATTTCATATTGAGAAAACATAAAAGGAAAAATAAGGTTTAGAGGGTTGAGATACCTGAAAGCCCCTTAGGGCGAGATCGGATGGTTGACCTCCTGGTCAACTTCTTCTTGTGCTTGAACGACGAGGATTTCGTTCTTCCTGAACAAAAAGCCCCTTAGGGCGAGATCGGATGGTTGACCTCCTGGTCAACCTCTTCTTGTGCTTGAACGATGAGGATTTCGTTCTTCCTGAACAAAAAGCCCCTAAGGGCGAGATCGGATGGTTGACCTCCTGGTCAACCCCTTCTTGTGCTTGAACGACGAGGATTTCGTTCTTCCTGAACAAAAAGCCCCTAAGGGTGAGATCGGATGGTTGACCTCCTGGTCAACCTCTTCTTGTGCTTGAACGACGAGGATTTCGTTCTTCCTGAACAAAAAGCCCCTAAGGGCGACACCAGAATAGCGATGGTGGCGTAAGCCCCTCGAAAAATGCGGAAAAATAAACTTTTTGGCTCTTTGCTCTCCGCCCTCTGCCCTCTGCCTAAAAGCCCCTAAGGGCGACACAAAAATAGCGATGGTGGCGTAAGCCCCTCGGGAAATTCACGATGCAACCAGCGGTAGGTTTTGACTTACAATTTTCACCTGCCTTCAATGCAACCACACCCCACCTTCTTTTCTCACTTACAACTAATCTACTACTGGTTTTCAAACCGAAAAATTGTGAGTTAAAACAGAAAGCACACACCCTTACAACTGAACAATCAATCACCCTCTTTAAACGGTATAAACTAACAATCCTGCTGGCTGAAAATAAAACAGTGGGAAACTATAAGGATAACACACTGGAACTCTTGGCTGATAAAGGAAATGGCAATTATGCTTATATAGATGACATCAGCGAAGCCAAAAAAGTTCTGGTTAACGAAATGGCAAGCACTCTCTATACTGTAGCCAAAGATGTTAAACTGCAAATTGAATTTAATCCCGCTTATGTTAAGGCATACCGTTTAATCGGCTATGAAAAACTGCTGCTAAATAATGAGGACTTTAAGGATGACACCAAAGATGCCGGTGAACTGGGTGCAGGACATTGTGTTACAGCTGTTTATGAAATTATTCCCACTGGTTCCAAAGAACCTGTTCCCGAGCTGGATGAGCTGAAATATCAGGAAATCAAGATTACTGATGAAGCGCGTAAATCACCTGAGGCATTAACCGTTAAATTGCGTTATAAACTTCCGGATAGCGATACCAGTATTCCTTTTGAAATGCCGGTTATGAATAAAATCATCCCTTTAGAAAATGCTTCCGAAAATTATCGTTTCGCTTGTTCCGTTATTGGCTATGGAATGCTTTTGCAAGAGTCACAATATAAAGCAGCTCTCACTTGGGATATGGTTAAAGAACTGGCAGCTAAAAATATCGGCAAAGATACCGAGGGCTATAGAACTGAGTTTTTGAAACTGATAGACCTGGCAGCCAAATTACAGAAAAGACAAATCCGCGAGGAAAACCGGGACTATAATAAGGAATACTAAATAATATCGGGTAGCCGGAAGACGCTGTTTCGCCGTATTATTTTAGCCACCGAGGACACCGAAAACACCGAAAAGGGATGCCGTTTTTTCCGCAATGTTGATGTCCTCGTCAACCTAAAACCCCGCAATGTTGATGTCCTCGTCAACCACAAATCCCGCAATGTTGATGTCCTCATCATCCACAAACTATATCGCTATACAATATACAAATTTAGCCAAGCAAAATTGGTTAATTGGGAAACATTTTCTTTATTCTGGTAAAAATATATAAACGGTTAACCAAAGCATTTTGGGTATCATTAATAGAATTAACAGTCCTGTTCCGAAATTTAGAATTGCAGATGACATCCCATAAATGTTCTGCCAGATTTAATTCAGGGCTGTAGGGAGATAGAAATATCTAACATTATCGTTTTGTTTAAGTAACTTAGAGTTATACCATCCTGCTTTATCCATATTCCTTAAATTTTTATTCAATTTCCCAATTATAATCTTTAGCAGACCAAAGAAAGCAATGGTAACTTGTATTGCTCCGCTTGTAAGATCACGAACTTTTCTATCTCCAATTCGTATTTCAGAACCTCAGCGTAATATCATATAAAGAACTGCAAGGATTATGAACAAAGTGTTCGTTAGCATCAAAACTATCGGTAAACTAATTCCCCCTTTTTTTTCTGTGTCAGTTACAGGTTTTTGCCCTATTTTTTTCAAGTTATCTGCGATTAATTTTAAGAGTTGCTTTATTTCAGGGTCTAACGGAGTAGTTGTTGTTAATACGGTTTCTGGCTTATGCTCTTCAGATTGTTTTAGGTATTTCAAATACTCCTCATCAGTTATTTGTTTATTGGGCTGATTAAAGTAGTATTCAAATCCGGTATGTGTGTAGGAACTAAAATACACCAAACACTGGCATAGCTCATTGATCTCACTTTCAGATAACTCCTTAGTGTTAAAATATTTATCTATGTCAGCCACAGCCATTAAAATGCTCTGAGTATTTATATTGTTAAATCTGAATTCATCTAAATGAGCATTTCTAATTTCAGTAACAAAACTTGAGAGAGCTTTACGATCTTCGGTATAAACATAGATGAAATACTTTAGAGCTTTAACATAAATACCTAACATTGAAGCCGGGAATTGTATAGTATGTCCGTTTTCTTCTATAAAGCTTCTAATACGATCAATTGCCTCTTCAGGTTGTTTGCAAGAATTCTTAAGTTTATTCTCTTTGAGTAATGAATAGGGGATTGAGTTGTTGTTCCTGAGTTTGATAGCAAACCATTCCACCAGATTTGAAACCAACTGCCCAATAAGTTTTTCCTCCGATTCTATAGAGAATCTGCTTAGGATTATACCTAACTTCTCTTGCAGTTTAGAATAACTCCAGTCAAAAACCAAAGCATTTTGGAATACTTTTTTTAGCTCAGAATAGATCGCTGTAGTGCTGATTACAACATCCAAAGTGTTCAGAGGTATAGATTCACTAATTGGGATTGAATTTCCTTTCTCTAAACCCTTGGAATCCATCCTTACCTTTACCGCTTCCTGCAAACTTGATTGGAACACAATTGCTTCCCCTGTATTTAGATGAATCAGTCCTTTCTTTTGTCTTTGATCCAATCCTATTGCATCGCCTACTGCATTGCGGTCATCAAAAGAAAACAGACGATGGATGATTTTGAGATTAGTGTTTTTAATCACATCCGGGCTAATTTTTGTAGGGATTTGGTCTGCTACTACAATGCCCTGACCGTAAGCTCTTATCTCAGAAAGAATATTGTTGAATGTTTCTATTGCCTTACCCTTCATATCAGCGATCTCGTTGTTATTTACCTGTTGAACATTCTCAAGTAATCGGTGAGCTTCTTCTATAACAAGCAAATGACTCAAATGAACCTTGGCTTTATTATCCTTAGCGATAGATTCATTACTCTTAGCTATATAATACTCATAAATGCTAACCAGAAGAAGCCCCATAATAAAGACCTTTTCTTGAGCATCACCAATTCGTTCCAGTTCCACCACTGTAGGCCAGTTCAGTAATTTTTCAATACTGGTTCCGCTTTTAGTGTTAAGCATTGTCCCTTTAGCCCCACATTTCAAACTACCTACCCTAACCTTAAGAGCTGCAGTAAGGTCATTTTGCAGATCCTTGGAGTATCCCTGAATGCTAACTATATTATCAATACAGTTATATAGATCGTCCAAAGTGGGGAAGAAGTCAGATACATTTTTTATGCTGTTCAAGTCAATGTTGTGACTTTCACCTGATGCATCAGCATTTCTATCTACACACGATTTATTGACTATGCTGTCCCAGTAAATGTTGTGACCTGACTTGAAATCCCATCCATACCATTGATAGATATGATAAAATGCTGTTTCTAAAACATAAGGCATAGGACCATACATTGGAAATGCCGCAATAAAAATGGATTTTAAGAGGTCTAAATGGGTCTGGAGATGAACTCCGGGAGTTCCATCTTTTTTATAGGGAAACTCAAAGGGGGTTCAATTTTAAGCAATCTTCTGCTTCTATCCCTAATAGATAACGCTTTAGCCCATCTACATTCAAATCTTTGTATTCTGTCTTTGCTGGCTCAAGGATTAAAAAAGGTATCTTTTTATTATACAGACCTAAAAGCATTGATTTGATCGTTGTAGTTTTCCCACTGCCTGTTACTCCAGTAACTAATGAATGCATTACTAAATCATCATAATAAACAGTGATTGGTAACTCTGTCTGGAAATTCTTGTAAAGGCATCCTAAAGAAAGCGCATCAGGAGACGGTGATTCCATATCGTTTATTGAACCGAATTCATACTCATCAATATAGGTAATTCCTGGAATTTTTGTATTTGGTAACGCTGCTACCGATGCTATAAAACTTGTTGGTACAAACTGAGTAACAAGAAAATTATTTTTGAACAAGTTTCCAGCAGCATCTTCTATAATGGAGGGTTTTGAGTGATCCTCTTCAAATTTTATTTTTTTTTGTTGAGATGTATAGTAGTTTTCGAAGAACCAATAATTAAAACAATACACATTTTTACTTTGAGACCTCTTGATAATAATTGAAATTATGCTATCTGTAATCTCTATAGAATTTGAATAAATGCTTAGCTTAGGGTATTTGCAGATTGAAGAGCTGGCACGGTAAAGGTAATATAATTCGCTTAGATAATTGTATATAACTTCTTCAGAGATGTGTTCAATCGTTTTGCTAGTACCACCAATAATATTGGGTTTTGATACATCTATTGCTTTTTTTTTAGAGAGAACTTTTATATATTTTTCCAGTTCTTTGAGTAGTTCTTTGTAATTTATGTCATATTTACTCAGGGTAAAACTATATTCTAATTTAAAAGGATATTTGCTATGAGCTCTTACGATATCATCAATTAGATTAATGCTTAAATCATCCGAAGTAGATATATGGTTGGCACCGTATAAAACCTCCTTTTGTTCAAAATTATTGTCTGGAATCGCAGTAGATTGCCATATTGTCCTGCCTATATTTATCGTCTCTAAGATATCATCTTCTATAGAAAGTCCAATGTAATAGTTGAGCTTTTGATTACGGTATGCTATTGTGAGATAAACATCAATTATACCATATTTATTACATATATAATCTAAAAGTTCTTTGATTTCTACTATTCCATTATTCATTTTGTATTCAAAATCTGTTCGTCCATTGTATCCCTTAAATTTCTGGAATTTTTCTGCTGCTAATGTAAAGTTAGTTAGTTTGAAGTATTTCATTTTTCTCCTCCTCACTCAGCAGCCAAAACAAAACATACTCATTATCTTTGGTGTTTTGCTCAATATCTGAAAAAAACCTGCTCATCTTTTTACTCATCATATTCTGGTTCTGTGTAATGAAATCTTTAATTTTTGGTTTTTCTATCAAAAATGCGGATAACCTTTCTACAAGTGAAGGATCGTTATCTTTGTCATTAATGATTTTGGGGTCTATTAATTTGGGCTTTTCTGATCCCGTTAATTCCGCCAATCGGTCTAAAAGCCCTTTCCTGAATTCTTGTGCTACCATAATAGCTTCAAACCTTTGAATGTCACCACCTTCAAAAGCATCCTTGGAAGCTTTATCAAATCCATAGAATTGTGTTAATAATTTCTCATCTGATGTGATTGTATATATGTAAGGCATAAGTCCTCCTGAATCTAACTTATGATATTATATATTTGCTGGTGTATCCCTGGCTGAGTCACGATGATCTTGATGTCATATTCTGCAGCTTTAGAAAATAAATCCGTATAATGTTCGGGATTTTTTTTGATAGTTTCCAGCATTGATTGGTTAATTCCAATAAAGCCATTTCCCGTCTTTTCTTTGGCTGCCAGGGCTTGATTGATCACATGTTCAAAGTTCTGGCGTAATTCGTATAGTCCATTTTTAACTTCTACACCAATTTCCTGATTTGCAGGTATCACTTCAGAAATTGATTTTAACGATCCATCTTGCATAATATATGATTGAACTGGCATATCTTTTGTTAATTTGCCGGCAAAATCTACCCTGAATGTTCCCTTTTCTGTGGCAATTAGTTTTTGGCGTTCAAAAGAACCATAATTGCTTAAATTCAATTCGGCGTGATACTCTCCCATTTGCCCAATTAGATTTGGTTCAGTATATAACCGATTCATCAATGAAGCCCGTAAGTCAGGATTTGATTCTGCACTTTTAATTTCTTCAAATAGGTACTTGAAATGCTCTTTTGTAATATCTGAAGGATTACGATATAGTTCTTTCATTTTGTTGAACTCATTAATCTTGAGATGTTCAATGCCCTCTTTAACCTTCTCCAATACCTTTAATGATTCTTTTATAACCATAGCTGCCTTTTCAGCTGCTTCTTTGGCAACGATTGCAGTACTTAAAGGTCCAAGCATCTTTCCTCCTATAGTGATTGATTCACTTTTCACCTTTATTTATGTTGAAGCCCAAATGTTGGTGTTCATTCCAACTCATTGTTTTTCAGGTTTTAGAGCAAAATTTATTATCCTCGTTACACACTATAAAGAATAAGTTTAGAAACAAATTGCATTATTTTCACCTTGTCAATCCAAGTCAAGTTCTTTTTCATAAAAAAATACCTTGCTCAAATTATGTGTGCATCAAATCATATTGTATAGTGCTCTTATTTTTTTTCTGAATTTTTGCATTGACTTTGAAAGTGTGAAGTAAAGGAAAAAAGTATCTCCCTTTTTAATAAGTTCAGTTACTAAAGAAGAAGGAAAATACCGTTTCTACAATTCATCAAGAATTTACCAGTGTTAAAAAAATCCGAAAAAGAAAGCCACATAGTTTATGGACAAATTCGGCAACTGAGGTGCTGAATAAGAATATTCGGAAAAACAGGTAAACAACAAGTTTGTTGGCAAACTTCGGTTAATTGGCAAAGCAATGATTGGTTAGTTCATTTTTCCCCGAACTTTAAAATTGCGGATTGGTAGTAGGTATTATCCTTATCTATTTACCTGCCATCGGGTATTTTCTATTTTAGCATAAACTGCATATCAGATATAAGGAGCGCTTTTCGCCCTAAGTTGATAGCGTAAATCAAGTGTTTATCTAACCTTAATCAAGCGTTAATTATTAACGCTTGATTAAGGTATGTTAAACGGTAGATTGAGGGATTGGGGTAAGGGAGATAGGAGACAGCTATATGAGGAGGTTATTTTTCGTTTTAACTCACAATTTTTCGGTTTGGAAACCAGTTGCAGATCGGTTGGAAGGGAGTGGGCTTTTTGTTTTAACTCACAATTTTTCGGTTTGGAAACCAGCTAAAAAGCGGTTGGAAGTGAAAAAGATGGTGGGGTGTAGAGAGATTGAAGGCAGGTGAAAAT
>Ga0209099_1000100_pt1 | contig 95592 bp, 70 predicted proteins | sample AD_JPNHW2_MetaG_FD_184430 | JGI IMG/M metagenome (GOLD analysis project Ga0209099, IMG submission 184430) | Active sludge microbial communities of municipal wastewater-treating anaerobic digesters from Japan - AD_JPNHW2_MetaG (SPAdes) (version 2) | ecosystem: Engineered > Bioreactor > Anaerobic...
AAAGACAAGTTTAAAGAGTAATAAAACAGTAGGTTCCGAGCAGTTTAAAAGCGTAAAAAGGCTGACTGGTTTTTCCGGCAATTTTTTGGTTAATACTTGGTTTTTAACTCCGGGCAAATCGAAAAATGTCATAAGTGAGTGGCTTATAGGCATTAAACGAAAGCCCGTAAATGTAGAAACTTTTAATTAAAATCCAATATCAAAGCAAAAAAAGTTATAAACAGTTGAATGTTAGTAGCATATCTTCGAAAAAACCACCTGAATTTGATATTCCTGCGAATCAAGGGGTGAACTTTGAGGGTTTGAGAGTTCGAAAGTCGCCTTTCCGGACAGGTTTGCGAATAGGTAGTGAGGGATTCTTTTCACTGCCTTCCTGTATTGAGCTTAAGTTTATTAATCATTTCGTCTGCATCCAGTTCTATTTTGGAGAAAGCAAACCATTTTTTACCCAGGTCTTTTAAAGATGCGCCTATGTGATAGATGTCTTTATTGTCCAGAATCAGGAACCGGTCGTGGGCTTTGTTGAATCGTATTATTTCTATTTCAGGATACTGGGCATTAAAGCGTTCAATGTCCAGCTTTAGTTGTTTTGGGATTACATCCGTATAAATTACTGCTTTGGCGTCCGGGTTTCTTTTTGCCAATAAAAAGAGGACACTCTCATCCAAATAATTGTCAATCAGTATAACAGATTTTTTTGCTGATCTGACCAGCCCCGACACGAAATGATAAGCATCAAAGATTTGACCATTGTAAAAAATACCTTCATGCGGAGGCAGATTGGTTTTAATGATCATTTCAAATTGTCTGTCGTGTTCCAGCAACTTTTTCTCAATCCTGTCAAAACGTTGGTTTACAGCGTACCCTCTGAGCAGGTAATCTTTTAAAATTTTATTAGCCCAAATTCGAAATTGAGTTCCTCTTTGAGATTTCACCCTATAGCCTACGGATATGATAACATCAAGGTTATAAACTGCGACTTTCCGTTTTATTTGCCTTTTCCCTTCGGTTTGAACTGTCAAGTATTCCTTGACAGTTGATTCCGGCTTAAGTTCGCCTTCTTTAAATATATTGTTAATATGAAGGCTTATATTTTGTTTGGAGGAATTAAACAATTCAACCATCTGAGCCTGGGTAAGCCATACCGTGTCTCCCTCAACACGAACTTTGAGCAGAGTTGTTTTGTCATCCGTTTGGTAAATAATTATCTCTGCGTTATTCATTTTTTTGCCTGATAGGGAAGAAGGGTTCAGCGCTGTGAAGGGTTATACGTGAATTGGAATGAGGTAAGAAACAGAATATTTGAGAGTTTTAGTTAATCAATTCTATGATTATCTGCAGAAGAATTTTGAGAGTTTGAGGGCTGTGGAATTTTTTTGGTTAATACTTGGTTTTTAACTCCGGGCAAATCGAAAAATGTCATAAGTGAGTGGCTTATAGGCATTAAACGAAAGCCTGTAAATGTAGAAACTTTTAATTAAAATCCAATATCAAAGCAAAATAAGTTATAAACAGTTGAATGTTAGTACAATATAAGGTAGAATTCTTGCCGCGACGGGACATTCCTGTTGCTTTGCAAACCGAAAAGTCTTCATTCATCCGGCTTTTCGTCGTTTCGGAATAAGATCCTCATTGTATGGTATTCTCCCGGCCGCTTTTTTCCCCGCGGCTTTTTCGTATCATCACAGGTTGTGAAGGGTAAAAAAAAGGGTTGAACCGGGCAGGAAGGAACATCAGAATGTCAGCCTGTTGCCGGCCGGCCGTTATCCGGCTGTAAACCGGGAAGCCGTCATCCTTCAGGATGGGTTCCGTTGTGCGAAAGCGGCCCTTCCTTATTTTCCTTGTATAAAAGATAAATTTTCTTACCGGCGTACACGATGGCCAGTATCGAAAGCACAAGCAGCAAATTGCTAACGACAACCCCCGCAAAAGCTTCCCCGTTTGCAACCTCCGTCATACCGTCGCTGCCCAATACAGGCTGCGCGTTCACCAACCCTGCCGTAACCGACAAGGCTGCCGTGATTAATAATCTGATTTTCATATTCCCGCAGTTAAAACAAGATCTACAAAGAATAAATAACCCTGACCCTGACGTATAGGGTCTGTATATTAATACGACAAAGTTAAAAAGGTAACAGGTTTTGAAGCGACAATTTTTGATTTTTTAATCACGCTGTTTACTGCCTGAAAAAAATATTTTTCTGGCGTCGGAATGAAAGCTTATGCTGCGTTCCCGGCGGGTCCTGGCCAATCCTGAAGGACGATAACGCCGTGTCAGCGTCAGCACCGCCGGGGACCGGATCCGGGCAGAAGACATGTAACCCCTTACAGCACAGCTCCGGCAAGAATTAAAATGGCCTGTTCCCGGGAAACAGTAAACCACAACTTCCGGGTCAGGAGGAAAGCTTTCTTTACCATCCGGACAGGCTGTGCAGCCCGCATCAGGAAAAGAATTTTCACTATGTTTGCGTTAACATTGCCGTTCAATATGCCCTATCACCGGAAACATCACCACCGAAGTTTCAAGTCCCGTGTCAGAAAATTTCTCGGGTTGCGCCACAAATCCCGGCGGCCGCATCATCACGCCGGACATCATGAGATACCGCGTAGCCCGGAACCCTTGCCGTCCCTGCCTTCCGGCACGGAAGCGGACCGGCTTCAGCGTCCTGCTTCAGCGCTGCCAGGCAACAGGAATACGCATCATCACAGGCCCCGGCATCGTTCCGGGGTTGGCGGCTTTTTTCACCATTTGTGGACATCCCTCGTTCGGCTGATAACCGGCAAAAAAGCGCATCACCATCACAGGCGTTCGTCCCGCCGGAAGCACACTTAGAAATCAACCTTCATTCGTGGTGAAACAATAACCACGAATTTCACGAAACAGGCTTCGCCGGTATCTTGCAATTCTAATTCGTGTTTATTCGTGCTCATTTCGTGTTCATTCGTGGTGAAACAGCAACCACGAATTACACGAATCCGGCTGCGCCGGGACACGAATTATCACGAAAGCCTGTATCCTACAATTCTAATTCGTGCCCATTCGTGCTCATTTCGTGTTCATTCGTGGTGAAACAGCAACCACGAATTACACGAAAGCGGCTGCGCCGGTTACACAAATTTCCAAGAAGTGTTTCCCCGGTAAACTGAAAATCCATTCGTGTTTATTCGTGCTCCATTCGTGGTGAAACAAAAACCACGAATTGCACGAATCCGGCTGCGCCGGGTACACAAATTTCCACGAAGTGTTTCCCCGGTAAACTGAAAATCAATTCGTGTCCATTCGTGTTTCATTCGTGTTTCATTCGTGGTGAAACAGCAACCACGAATTACACGAAACCGGCTGCGCCGGAACACAAATTTCCACGAAGTGTTTACGCGGTAAACTGAAAATCCATTCGTGTTCATTCGTGGTGAAAAAAGCAACCACGAATTGCACGAATCCGGCTGCGCCGGGTACACAAATTTCCACGAAGTCTGGCTTTCTGAAAATCAATTCGTGTCCATTCGTGTTTCATTCGTGTCCATTCGTGGTGAAACAATAACCACGAATTTCACGAAACAGGCTTCGCCGGTATCTTGCAATTCTAATTCGTGTTTATTCGTGCTCATTTCGTGTTCATTCGTGGTGAAACAGCAACCACGAATTGCACGAATCCGGCTGCGCCGGGACACGAATTATCACGAAAGCCTGTATCTTACAATTCTAATTCGTGCCCATTCGTGCTCATTTCGTGTTCATTCGTGGTGAAACAAGATCCACGAATTACTCGAAACCGGCTGCGCCGGAACACAAATTTCCACGAAGTGTTTCCCCGGTAAACTGAAAATCAATTCGTGTCCATTCGTGTTTCATTCGTGGTTCATTCGTGGTGAAACAGCAACCACGAATTACACGAATCCGGCTGCGCCGGAACACAAATTTCCACGAAGTGTTTCCCCGGTAAACTGAAAATCCATTCATGTTTATTCGTGCTCCATTCGTGTTCATTCGTGGTGAAAAAAGCAACCACGAATTACACGAATCCGGCTGCGCCGGGTACACAAATTTCCACGAAGTGTTTCCCCGGTAAGTTGAAAATCCATTCGTGTTCATTCGTGGTGAAACAGCAACCACGAATTACACGAATCCGGCTGCGCCGAAACACGAATTATCACGAAAGCCTGTATCTTACAATTCTAATTCGTGCCCATTCGTGTTCATTTCGTGAAAATTCGTGGTTTTAACTACAACCAACCCTATTCACGCTCCATATATTCCGATCTCATTTTCAAACACGCTCACCGACGTACCGTATTGCCTAAAACATTAATTTTGTGCAGTCTGATTTTGTCGCGAACAAATCAATCCAGTTTTTTACTTCAACCCATACCAACTCATGAAAAAATTCATCATCACTGTCGTATGCATGTTTTTACTCGTTCTGGTCAATCCGGTAAATGCCTGCACGAATTTCCTTATTACCAAGGGCGCTTCTGCCGACGGATCCTGTATGATCAGTTATTCGGCCGATTCGCATACCCTTTACGGAGAATTGTACCACTGGCCTGCTGCCACCTATCCGGAAGGGTCATTACTTGACGTTTATGAATGGGATACGGGAAAATACCTCGGAAAAATCAAACAGGCCCGTCAAACCTATAATGTAATCGGGAATATGAACGAATACCAGGTAGCGATAGGCGAAACCACCTTCGGCGGCCGGGAAGAATGTGTAGACACCTCTGCCGTTATGGATTACGGCAGCCTGATCTATATCGCCCTTCAACGCTCAAAAACGGCCCGCGAAGCGATTGCCGTCATGACAGGTCTGGTTGCTGAATACGGTTATTGCAGCGAAGGGGAATCCTTCAGCATCAGCGATCCGAATGAAGTATGGATCATGGAAATGGTAGGAAAAGGCAAGCCTGTGGCCGTCAAGGACAAAAAAGGCCGCATCACCTGGAAACATAACAAGGGCGCCGTTTGGGTAGCCTTCCGCATTCCCGACGGTTATGTATCGGGACATGCCAACCAGGCCCGTATCACCACCTTCCCGCTCAACGATCCCGAAAACTGTCTTTACGCCCCCGACGTCATCGCCTTTGCCCGCCAGGAAGGCTGGTTCAAAGGTGAAGACAAAGATTTCAGCTTCAGCGACACTTACAATCCCGTGAATTTTGAAGGCGCCCGTTTTTGCGAAGCCCGCGTCTGGAGCGCTTTCAACAGGATTACAAAAGGTATGGACAAGTATCTTGACTATGCCATGGGTGAAAACCTGAAAAACCGCATGCCGCTGTATGTGAAACCCGATCACAAGCTTACCTTACAGGAAGTAATGGGCCTGATGCGCGATTATTATCAGGGCACGCCCATGGATATGAGCAAGGATCCGGGCGCCGGACCTTACGGCTGCATCGTTCGCTGGCGTCCCCTTACCTGGGAGGTTGACGGAAAGGAATATTTCAATGAACGGGCTACCAGCACCCAGCAAACGGGTTTTGTCTTTGTGGCGCAATCGAGGCCTTATATACCGGCCCCCCTTGGCGGAATTATATGGTTCGGCGTTGACGACACTTACTCAACCGTATTTACACCCATGTACACCTGCATGACCGAAGTCCCGGAGACTTATGCCGTGGGTAACGGCGATATGATGACCTTCAGCGACAATGCCGCTTTCTGGGTGTTTAACCAGGTTTCAAATTTTGCCTATACCCGTTATGCCGATATGATCCCCGAAATTCAAAAGAAACAAAAGGAACTTGAGGAAAACTATATCGCCATGGTCCCGGCTATTGATAAGTTAGCCGCCGGAAAATACAGCAGCGATCCGGCATCGGCCATTAAATTCCTTACCGATTTCTCGGTGACGCAGGGCAACAATACCGTCTATACCTGGAAAAAACTCTATACATACCTTTTTACCAAGTATATGGATGGCAATATCAAAACGCCTACGGGAGAACAGAATCCGAAAGTAAGCCAGCCTGGTTATGGGGAAACTTTTTACCGCAGGCTGGTGAAAGAAACCGGGGATAAATTTGAAGTCATCGGTTCCTCGAAGGAATAATCCGAAAACGGCGCTTACGCCAATAAGTAAGAACGGGGGCAAGAGGCTGACGAAAAGACAGCAAACCGCTAAAAGCTAATCTCTTTCCTCCCAAAACGTTCTTACATCAATACCATGTGAAAGCCCGCTTTCGGCTGAAGGCGGGCTTTCCTGTTTTAATTACCCGCCAGGAGCCGCAAACACAACTCAGGCTTTTTTATCCTTTCCCCGTCACCAGTTCCTTTACCACCCGCGGAAAATGTTCATATTCGAGCTGGTGAACTTTCTGGGCCAGCATATCGGGAGTATCGGCCGGATCAACCGGGCATCTGGCCTGAAAAATAATCCGCCCTTCATCGTAAAATTGATTCACGTAATGGATGCTGATGCCGCTTTCCCTGTCGCCGGAGGCAATCACGGCTTCATGCACCTTCATCCCGTACATTCCTTTTCCGCCATAATGAGGAAGCAGCGCCGGGTGAATGTTGACGATTTTCCCGGCAAACGCTTTCAGCAGGTTATCAGGCATCAGCCAGAGGAACCCGGCAAGGATAATCCAGTCAACCGAACGCGTTTGCAAATCGTGCAGAACATCGTCCGTTTCATAAAATGTTTTCCTGTTGAAGACCACCGAAGGTATTCCCAGGAGACTGGCCCTCTTATTAACATAAGCATCCGGCTTGTTTGAATAAATGACCGAAATCACGGCGCTTCCGTCCTGCCTGAAGAATTCGGCAAGCCGTTGTGCATTGCTGCCGTTGCCTGAAGCGAAAACGGCAAGGTTTGGCTTCGGAGCGGTAGCGCCCGGGTTGCTGTTGATCACCATCTGCTAATTTTATTAGGTCTGGCAAAGAAAGTGAAAATACATCCTGTTGAGGTCAAAATGCTGAACATTATTCCTGATTTTCGATTCTCGCCCGCCTGAAACGGCTTTTGACAGTCCGGCTTTAGGATCCTGCTGATGGCTGGTTATCAATCTATTAATTCAATTTTCATGTAAATATTTACATCGAAAGTTGGTTTTTAATATGAAATGGCATTTCTTTGCAACCCCAAACCAATTAATGAAAAAACAATGTCGGACATTGCAACAAGAGTAAAAGCTATCATCGTTGATAAGCTGGGCGTTGACGAAAAAGAAGTCACCCCCGAAGCAAGTTTCACCAACGACCTCGGTGCCGATTCACTGGACACCGTTGAGCTGATCATGGAATTCGAAAAAGAATTCAACATCGCTATTCCCGACGATCAGGCAGAAAAGATCGGAACTGTTGGCGACGCCATCTCCTACATCGAAAACAACGCGAAATAATTAAATCACGTTTGATGAAGTTAAGGCGAGTAGTTGTTACCGGCCTTGGTGCACTGACTCCAATTGGCAATAGTGTTCCGGAATTCTGGAACGGGTTGATCAATGGGGTCAGTGGTGCCGGGCCCATCACCCATTTTGATGCAGCTAAGTTTAAGACTCAGTTTGCATGCGAGGTGAAAAATTTTGACCCGCTAAATTTCTTCGATCGGAAAGAAGTCCGGAAATACGACCTTTTTACTACTTACGGACTTGTATCGGCCGATGAAGCCATTACCGATGCATCCCTCCTTTCCGAGGATCTTAACCGCGACCGCGTAGGCGTTATCTGGGCTTCCGGCATCGGAGGCATGTCAACATTCTATGAAGAAGTTGCCAGTTTTATCACCGGTGACGGCACTCCCCGCTTTACGCCTTTCCTGATTCCAAAAATGATTGCCGATATTGCCTCAGGGCTTATCTCCATAAAATATGGTTTCCACGGTCCGAATTTTTCTACCGTATCTGCCTGTGCCTCCTCGGCCAATGCCCTCATCGACGCCTTCAATTACATCCGGCTCAATAAAGCCGATGCTTTTGTTACCGGTGGATCAGAAGCTCCCATCAACCCCGCCGGGGTAGGAGGCTTTAATTCCATGCACGCCATGTCGACGCGAAACGATGATCCTCTTACGGCCTCGCGTCCTTTTGACAAGGACCGTGACGGATTCGTGATCGGGGAAGGCGGCGCAGCCCTGATTTTTGAAGACCTTGATCATGCTCTTGCCCGTGGGGCGAAGATATATTGCGAAGTGGCCGGAGCCGGAATGTCGGGCGATGCCTACCATATGACCGCGCCCCATCCCGAAGGCCTCGGCGCCATAAATTCCATGCGCATGGCCCTTGAAGATGCCGGAATGAACGGCACCGAAATCGGCCACATCAATACGCACGGAACCGCTACCCCCCTGGGTGATATCGCCGAAATAAAAGCCGTAGTGCGGATATTCGGGGAACATGCTGCAAAAATAGCGGTGAACGGCACAAAATCAATGACCGGCCACCTCCTGGGAGCCGCCGGCGCTGCTGAAGCCATCGCCTCTATACTGGCCGTAAATAACGATTTGATCCCGCCCACCATCAACCATTTTACCGATGATGAGGAACTTGCCAATACAGTTGATTTCGTTTTCAACAAGCCTACCCAACGGACGGTAAATGCAGCGTTGAGCAATACTTTTGGCTTTGGCGGACATAACGCAACACTCATTTTCAAGAAATTCGAGGAGTAGACTTGTCGCGTTTCGAGGTAATCAGGCCGTTAAGAGCGGCCCTTTCAGAGGATAAAGCATTATTTGATGCCATAAAAAATATTTTCGGGTTTTACCCCGGAAATATTTTTTTGTATAAACTGGCCTTGCGCCATAAAAGCGTTGCCAAAGAGCTGAATAACGGCACAAAAGTAAGTAACGAACGCCTCGAATATCTGGGCGATGCCATCTTAAGCGCCGTGGTCGCCGATCATCTCTTTAAAACCTTTCCCCTTAAAGACGAAGGCTTCCTTACCGAAATGCGTTCCCGCATCGTAAGCCGGGCGCAGCTTAACAATCTCTCCCAAAAAATCGGCCTGGACAACCTCATCCAGGTTAATGCCGAAAGCAGCAATGTTTACCGCTCGATGAAAGGCGATGCTTTTGAAGCCATGGTAGGCGCCATTTACCTGGACCAGGGTTATGAATTTACCCGGAAAGTCCTGATAGAAAAAGTGATAAGCCTCCATTTCGATCTTGAAGAACTGGAGAATAACAATACCAATTATAAGAGCCGGCTTATTGAATGGGCACAGCGTGAAAAAGTAAACGTTGAATTTGTAACCCTCAACGAAGTAGGCCACGGATATACAAAACAATACGTGGTTGAAGTGCACCTCGATAAAAAAGCATACGGCAAGGGTCGCGATTATTCCATTAAAGGCGCCGAACAAAATGCTGCCATGAAAACCCTGATGCAGATGGAAGAACAGAAATCAGCGTGATTCGTCGGATTTCCGTTTCCCCGCCGAAAGGTATTTCTGGGCTATTTCTCAATGTCTTATATCTGCAGCCACTGCAGAGGCTTCCGCTATCCGGTTTTCTTTAAACTATCAACTGCTATCTGTCTGCCTCAATCACTTCCTTACCTTTGTAATACATATCTTCATTCATGAGTTCCGGAGGATCGACCAAAGCGATATTTTTTGCCCTCGGAGGCAATCTGCTGATTTCAGCCATCAAATACATTGTTTCGTTCGTCACAGGAAGCGCCGCTATGCTTGCCGAATCCATTCACTCCACGGCCGACAGCCTGAACCAGGTTTTCCTGCTGATCGGCAACAGGAGATCGAAAAAAGTGCCCGACGAGCTGCATAGTTTTGGTTACAGCAACGAAGTATTTTTCTGGTCGATGATGGTGGCCGTTTTGTTGTTTTTCGTCGGGGCCCTGTTTTCCGTTTATGAAGGTATTCAGAAACTCTCGCACCACGAACAGGTTGAAAACGCAATGTGGATTTTCATTGTGATCGGTTCTTCCATCCTTATTGAAGCCAAATCGTTCCACGTTGCCTATACCGAATTTCGCAAAAGCCATAAACAGCCCATGCTTCAGGCCATCAGGGAATCAACCGACGTGAACCTGATCGTGATACTGCTCGAAGATTTTGCCGCCCTTGTCGGTCTGACCATCGTTCTGATTTCGACTGTCCTGGCATTATTTGTCCATCCGGTATTCGATGCCATCGGAAGCATCCTGGTAGGAGCGCTCCTGCTGATTATCTCCATTCTGCTGATCAACGAGGTGAAAAACCTGATAATCGGCGAAAGTATCCCCCGTGACCAGCGGAACCTGATCAAACAGATCATTCATTCCCGGAAGGAGATCAGGCATATCAACCGTTTGCAAACTATGGTGATGGGCAATCACCGTTATCTCGTACTGATTTCGGTAGACATTGACGACAGCATTACCGGTTACCGGATTGAGGATTTGATTGAAAAACTCAAAGCAGAGATCAGAACCAAAACGGAAGGGATTGAAAATATTTATATCGAAGTAAAGGACAGCGCCAGGAACCAGTAACTCTTGAGAAAGGCAAAGGTCAAAGGTTAAAAGTTTACCTGCCTGAGTGAGGTTGTGGGCAAGACGGCAGGGCAAAGGTCAAAGGAAAACGGTGAACGGAGAACGGAAAACTTTACCTGCCACCTGCAGGCAGGGGAGAATGGAGAACGGAGAACGGAAAACTTTACCTGCCGGTGTATGGCATTGTGTGAGAGGCAGGCAGGCAGGCCTGGCGCGAGCCTGCAGGTGGCAGGCAGGGGAGAACGGAGACCGGAGAACGGAAAACGGAGAACGGAAAACGCAGAACGCAAAACCAAAAACGCAAAACGCTGACAGCCAACAGCTAATGGCTAAAAGCCAGAACGCAAAACCCAAAACACAGAACGGAAAACGCAGAACGCAGAACACAGAACGTAAAACGCAAAACGCAGAACACAGAACGCAAAACGTAAAACGCAGAACACAGAACGCAAAACGCAGAACGCTAAAAGCCAACAGCTAATGGCTAAAAGCCAGAACGCAAAACCCAAAACACAGAACGGAAAACGCAGAACGCAAAAACAAAAACGCAAAACGCTAACAGCCAACAGCTAATGGCTAAAAGCCAGAACGCAAAACCCAAAACACAGAACGTAAAACGCAAAACGCAGAACACAGAACGCAAAACGCAAAACGCAAAGGCTTAAACCCAAACCTTGAAACACTGAAACACTGACAACGAATCACGAATCACGAATCACGAAACACAGAACACAGAACGCAAAACGCAAAACGCAAAACTTAAAATGCTGGCAAAGAGAGCCGGTTCAGGACTGCTGCTGACCGGAAAAAATGAAAATAAATCATCGGTAACCATATAGCATAATACTCTATGAAGACAAAAATTGTAGCAACGCTGGGTCCGGCATCCTCGTCGCCTGAAATGTTAAGGCAACTCATGCTTGCCGGCGTTAATGTTTTCAGGCTGAATTTCTCACACAGCTCGCACGGATCGCACCGCGAGGCCATCGATAATATCAGGGCCCTGAATATTGAACTGAATCTTCATACCGCAATCCTGGCCGACCTTCAGGGACCGAAAATACGTATCGGGATCATGGAAAACGGCCAGGCGCAACTTCCCGAAGGGCACCGGCTGATTTTTACAAATAAAGAATGTACCTGCACTGCCGACCGGCTATACATAACTTATCCGGATTTTGCAGCCGATGTAAAACCGGGCGAGGATATCATCCTGGATGACGGCAAGTTACTCATGCGGGTTATAGAAACCAATGGCGCTGACGAAGTAAAAGCCGAAGTAATACATGGCGGGATATTATCGTCAAAAAAGGGGGTAAACCTCCCGAATACCCGGGTTTCGATGCCTTCGCTTACAGCAAAGGACCTGACCGACCTGCAATTTGCGTTGCACAACAGGGTCAATTGGATCGCTCTCTCGTTTGTACGCCGGGCCCAGGATATCCTTCAGCTCAGGGAAGAAATTGCCCGGAGCGTACCGGAAGGGTATTCACCTAAAATCATTGCAAAAATCGAAAAGCCGGAGGCTGTGGAAAATATGGATGAAATCATTGCCCTGTCCGACGGCATCATGGTTGCCCGCGGCGACCTGGGCGTGGAACTTCCGCTCGAACAGGTCCCGCTGGTTCAGAAAACGCTGGTGAATAAATGTCTGGCGGCTGCAAAGCCTGTCATCATCGCCACACAGATGATGGAAGGCATGATTTCGAACATCCGCCCTACCCGGGCCGAAGTAAACGATGTAGCCAATTCGGTGCTCGACGGCGCCGACGCCCTGATGCTCAGCGGTGAAACCTCAGTAGGCATGTTTCCGGTACAGGTTGTCGGCACCATGAAAAAGATTATCGGCGAGGTGGAAGAGTACCAGGATGTTTATAACAAACGCCATATGCCGGACGAAACCGGTAAAGAACGCCTGATTTCGGATGCCGTATTGTATTCGGCCTGCAACATAGCCTGCGAATCGAATGCCCGTGCCATCATCGCCATGACGCATACGGGCTACTCGGCCGGCCGTATCAGCAGCCAACGGCCCAAACAGGATATTTATATTTTCTCAAACAACCATGAACTGCTTTGCATGTTAAACCTGTTGTGGGGTGTCAATGGCATATTTTATGATAATATCGTAACTTCGACCAGCAAAACGCTCAGGGCTTTGACCGATAAACTGATTGATGACGGATTGATAAAACCGGGCGATTTGCTGGTATTTGCTGCAAGTACACCCATCTATGTATCGGGTAAAACAAATATGTTAAAACTGGCTTACGCCTGATACATACTGAAAAAAAGGAAATTTTAAATCTGCCCCATGGTCAGGAAGTCCCTTCTCGAACCGGCCTTTGAGCCCGTTGATCTGCTGGTCGGCATCACAACCGCCCTTCGCGATTACAGGGCCGCCTATTTCCTGAATAAAGCCCTGGATATCGATTTGAAAGCCGTTGATGACCTGCCGGTTTATCATGAAAAGCTTAAACACCTGGTCCGTTTCCCGTTGTTCTGGTTTCACCAGAAGGAGTCGCGCACCAATTTTTATCTGACAGCCAACAATAACGGGGAAATGCTTCTGCTTTCAGCCTTGCGGAATTTTAACTATTTTCTTATTGTAAAGAGCGATGCCCCTCACGACCAGTTTAAGGACATCCCAAGATTGTTGCGGGAAGTTCCCGGTATACAGGCAGCATTCCCGATTGTACCCGAATCGGTAAAAAATATTTCTTATATCCTTTCCGATCTTGAACTGCATATGATTGATGTTTCAAAAGACGACATTCTGCAGTGATCCGGTTGCCGGAGTGCTTTCCTTCCTGCGTGCGGCCTCGGAAGTAGCCGCTCCCCATCGAAAATTTTGTTAACGCCATCCTTTAATCCGTATGGACGAGATTAATCCTTTGTCCATTTTCAATACTTTATCTTTCGAAGACAGCCTGAACCTCCGGTTTCAGTCTTAATTCAGTTTTCATAGGTATCTTTTTAAAATCCATCTGCGTAATTCTCGTATATCCAAATCAGCAATCTCGTTATTGTCTCCTTTTCAGCAGCAAAATACATTTGGGGCCAGTTACAACGCCTGGCATTTTTAAACCAATATAAACCCATGAAAAAGTTTTCGATCGTATTCATGCTGATCTGCCTGGGAGTATCAGTCCGGGCCCAGGAGTTTTCGCTGGGATGCGATTTTTTTAGTCGTTACATCTGGCGTGGTCTTGATCTTGGCGGAAGAAGCCCCAGCATTCAGCCTTATGCAAGCCTGAAAATCGGATCGGCAGATCATTCACTCACTATCGGAACATGGGGAGCATTCAGTGTGAGCAATACCTCAAATGAAGAAATTGATCTATATGCAAATTACTCATACAAAGAATGTTTGAATGTTCTTGTGACCGACTATTTTTTCCCGGGATTGAACACAGGCGCCAAAGAAAACTACTTTGAATGGGATTCTGACAGTACCGGCCATGTACTGGAAGCCACACTGTCGTTTACAGGTACCGGCGAATTGCCTTTTACGGCGCTTTTTGCCATGAATTTTTACGGCAACGATGCCCGCAAATCCGACGGTGACATCTTTATGTCGAAATATATTGAAATCGGTTATAAAGGGGAAATTAAGGACACGGAATTAAATGTTTTTGCCGGTGCCGCGCTTGATAATCCTGATCAGGAAAAAGGTGAATCAGGGTATTATCTGAACCGCAACGCCGGTATAACGAACCTGGGCGTTAAGTTGTCAAAGACCATTCAGGTATCCGAAACATTCCGGGTGCCAATACAATGTTCCCTCATCACAAACCCTGACCTTAAAAAAATATATATCGCCCTCGGAATCTCTTTTTAAAACATAGTCCACAAACTAAAATCAAACAATTATGATGAATGCAATCATCTTAAACGCCGGGGCGCTCGATACCGGCTCAACCGGATTTATGCTGCTGGCAACAAGTTTGGTCATGCTCATGACACCCGGGCTGGCTTTCTTTTACGGAGGCCTGGCCACCAAAAGGAACATTCTTGCCATCATGATACAGAGTTTTGTATCATTGGGATGGACGACAGTGCTGTGGGTTTTTTTCGGGTATTCCCTGTGTTTCAGCGGCGGTGAAGGAAGTATAATCGGTAACCTTGACAAAGCATTTTTATCGGGGATTTCGATAGATACACTCTGGGCCGGCAACGGGAAAATTCCCGAAATAGTTTTCGTCGCCTATCAGATGATGTTTGCCATCATCACGCCGGCCCTTATTACGGGTGCGTTCGTAAACCGTGTGACTTTCAAATCTTATGTGATTTTCCTTACCCTGTGGCAAATTCTGGTTTATTACCCGTTCGTCCACATGATATGGGGCGGCGGATTACTGGCACAATGGGGCGTAATTGATTTTGCAGGAGGTATTGTAGTTCATGCCACTGCAGGTTTTGCAGCGCTGGCCTCTGTTTTTTACGTCGGTGCCAGGGTTAATAAAAATTCCACTCCCAACAGTATCCCCCTTGTGGCAATAGGCAGCGGGCTGCTATGGTTTGGCTGGTACGGCTTTAATGCCGGCAGCGAAGTACAGGTTGACCATATAACCTCTCTGGCTTTTCTTAACACCGATATAGCTGCATCTTTTGCAACCATTTCATGGCTGGTCGTAGAATGGATCAGGGAACGAAAACCAAAATTTGTCGGTTTGCTTACCGGTTCCATTGCAGGACTGGCAACAATAACCCCTTGTGCCGGTTATGTTCCTCTTTGGGCATCCCCTATTATTGGCGTGGCAGCCGGTATCATGTGTTACCTGGCAGTCCAGTTCAAGAATAAGATGAAATGGGACGACGCCCTTGATGTATGGGGTGTGCATGGCATCGGCGGATTATTCGGAACCATTCTGTTGGGTGTTTTTGCTTCAAAGCTTATAAATCCGGCCGGCAATGACGGCCTCATTTTCGGAGGCGGCGCATTTTTCCTGAAACAGACTGTAGCCGTTGTTATCGCATCTGCTTATGCTTTTATCTTCACTTATCTGATGCTGGTTATCATCAACAGAATTACTCCTGTAAAGGTGAAAGAGGAGGATGAACAACTGGGTCTCGATGAAAGCTTACACGGTGAAAAAGCTTATGACGAAGGCGTGATATAGCCCTTAACAGAACCTTTCGGCAAAGGTTGTTACGGCAATTATCTTTTATCAGGATATCCGCTTCACCTGCATAATTGGGGAGTAATTTTATCCTGAAAAATAAACTGATAAAGGCAGGACCGGATTCTATTTCAGTCCTGCCTTTTGATAAAATCTCTTTTTTAATTTTACATGATTTTCATTGGCTGCAGTGTTTAAAAAATCAATCATCAGAAAACTCATGTTCCTCTATTTGATAGTGGCTGTTTCGTCACTTTCAATCATGGGATTTTATGCATATTTCAAATCTAAAAATGCACTCATTTCAAGAGCCATAGAACAGTTAAATACGGTAAAATCGATCAAGAAAGCCCAGGTTGAAAGTTATTTCAGCTACATCGAATCAAAACAGAGCCAGGCCGATCTGAAGGTTATCAATGAAATCCTGCTCGACACCAATCAAACCAAAGGATTAGGCAAAACAGGCGAGATTTACATCGTAGGCGACGATTATCAAATTAAAAGCAAATCGCGTTTTCGCAATTATGCTTCCGGCCCTGTCAAAGCAGAAACCAGGAGTGTTAAAATAGCCCTTAAAACAGGGGAAGGCCATGCAGTGAATCCCGATTACAGGAATGTGCTTTGCCTTAGTTCCTTCGACAAGCTGAATATTGAAGGCCTGAATTGGGTTATTGTTGCGGAAATTGATTATGCCGAAGCCATGGCGCCGATTAAAAACCTGAGAAATGACCTGGTTTTTATTTCCGCCATTATTCTGTTGCTGATACTCTCTATCGCTCATGTGATTACATCCGATATTGTTGTCCCGATCCTCAAAATGAAAAACGCTGCTATAAAAATCGGAAAAGGCGATTTTAATTCAAGGGTCGATATCCGATCGGAAAATGAGTTTGGTTTACTGGCTTCGGCATTTAACCAGATGATAGACGACCTTCAAAAAAACACTTCTGATCTTCTTGACGAAAGGACAAAAAGAATTACAGCTTTGTTTGACGGACAGGAACTTGAAAGGCACCGGATTTCACGTGACCTTCACGATGGCCTTGCCCAGCAACTGGTTGCTGTAAAAATGACGCTCGATAACATGATAAACCACCATGAGCTCAGCAACCAAGCCCGGCTGGACAACCTGAAGCAACAGATCAACAGCGCCATTGATGAATTGAGAAAAATCTCATACGATTTAGCCCCGGCAGGAATATTGGAATTCAGTATAGAAAATTCAATCGCTAATCTGGTCAATCAAATCAGAGAAAACTCTTCACTTCACATCGATTTTTCGGCGTTCGGGGATTTTTCGGGATTAAACCAGCGAACAAAAATATATTTATACCGGATCGTTCAGGAAGCTGTTGCAAATACAGTAAAACATGCCGAAGCTGACCATCTGGATATACAGCTAACCGAAACAGGGACGCACTTCGTGCTTATTATTGAAGACGACGGCAAAGGGTTTGAATTCAGCATGAATGACCCGGGACTGGGAAAAGGATTGTTTAACATGTACGAAAGGAGTATCCTTCTGAACGGCACCTTCGACGTTGAGAGTTATCCCGGAAAGGGAACAACGATCAGGATTAAAATCAATAAGGATCAGTGAACATGGGCAAAATAAAGGTAATGCTTGTCGATGACCATCAGATTATCCGTGATGGAGTAAAAACAATGCTCCTCGACGAGGAAGACATAGAATTCGTGGGAAGTGCCGAAAACGGAAGTAAAGCCATTGAAATGCTGAAAGAGGCAATGCCTGATATTGTGATCAGCGATATTTCAATGCCTGATATAACCGGTATAGATCTGACCCGCAAGTTATCAGAGATGAAACCGGACGTCAGGGTCCTGATACTTAGCATGTACACAACCGACGATTACATATACAATGCCATTCAGGCAGGCGCCAAAGGAATATTGCCGAAGCAGGATACTACAAAGGAAATGTTGATGGATGCGATCAGGACCCTTCATTCGGGTTCGGAATATTACTCCCCGGGCATTTCAAAAAAAATGATCTCTTCCCTGGTTACGGGAATAAAAAAAGGATACCCGTCAGAACCTGTCACAAAATATTCACTCACACCCCGCGAAAAAGAAATTCTGAAACTTTACGTTGAAGGATATTCAAACCAGGAAATCGCCGACAAACTGAATATCAGTATCAGAACCGTCGAAACCCATAAAAATAATATCATGCAGAAATTTGAGTTCAAGAGCACTGTTGAAATGATAAAATTTGCGCTAAAGAACAATATTGTAATTTTATAAGCATTCAGAATTTTTCATGAAAACAAAAAAAGCATCGTAATGATTACGATGCTTATCAGGTTTCCCTTGTTTGTGGTGTCGACTGGAATTGAACCAGTGACACACGGATTTTCAGTCCGTTGCTCTACCAACTGAGCTACGACACCCTTTCGATATGGGAGTGCAAAAATAAAAAAAAATGCATTTCTCCAGTTATAGGTTCCTTGAAATCTACTTTTAAACTTAAATTTAGAAACTTTCCAAATAGAATCAAGGTGCAACTTACCGGGCCAAAACCCCGTTAATCCATCATCCCGCGATTATCATCAAATAATAGTACCTTTATCGTAACATAAAATACCTGAAAGCACCATGAACCTGGTTATCGACATCGGGAATACCCGCGCAAAAATGGCCGTGTTCGAAGATGGCAAGATATTATCGTATGCGGCTTTTGAGGATTTTGGCATTGATGATATCCGGGAAATGACGGGCGACGTTTCCGATGTCTTCTGCATCCTCTCGGCTGTTAAAAAAACAGATCCCGCGATCCTTGAATTCCTCCGCTCCCGGTTTCACCTGCTCGTCCTGAACCATAAAACACCAATCCCGATAAAAAACCATTACGATACGCCGCGAACGCTCGGCAAGGACCGGATTGCAGCAGCCGTTGCAGCCGGGCGGATGCTGCCGGGACGGAACATTCTGGTTATTGATGCCGGCACGGCTATCACCTACGACCTTGTCATTTCCGGGAATGTATTTTCAGGAGGCGGAATTTCACCCGGCATTACGATGCGTTTTATGGCCCTGAAGAAATTTACAGGCAACCTTCCGCTTATCAGCGATATCAGCATTGCCCCCCTGACCGGAAAGAATACGCCGGACAGTATCCGGTCGGGCGTACTTCAGGGCGTTGTATGTGAAATGGAAGGCATTATCAGGCTTTACCGTTTAAAATATCCCGATATAGAGGTAATTTTAACAGGCGGAAATCATTATTTCTTTGACAAACAATTAAAAATTAAGACCTTTGCAGTCCCTAACCTGGTATTGGAAGGACTAAACATAATACTGGATTACAACATTGCGAAAAACAACCTCCTTTAGTTTTTGGCTGATAATCAGCCTCGTCCTCGTCACGGTTGGCTCACAGGCCCAGACAAGTATCAAATCGCCATACTCGCGGTATGGAATAGGCGAGTTGTACTCGTATAACAGTCAGTCCGGTATGGCCATGGGCGGTATTAATGCCGCCTCGCGAAGCCAGTGGTTTGTCAATCCGTTAAATCCGGCTTCCTATACCGCTTTCGACTCAGCCAGTTTTGTGTTCGATGGCGCCTTGTACAGCAAGTTGTCAACTTTTAAGACAGACTCCATCACCCAGCCTTCGAATTATGCTTCCATTGCATACATCACAATGGGCTTCCCTGTGACCCGGTGGTGGAGGGCAAGTATGGGAATCACGCCCTTTTCAAGCGTCGGTTACACCATAAATAACTACCAGTCAGTTGAAGGATTCGGGAACACCTGTTTCCAGTTTGAGGGATCAGGAGGTCTAAGCAGGTTTTATATCGGCAGCGGTTTTAAATTATTCCGCGATCTGTCGGCCGGAATCAATTTCTCCTATCTTTTCGGTTCTATTGATAAGACCAGGAACATAATTTTCCCTGATTCGGCCTATATTTTTAGCGCCCGCTATTCGGACAATTCCAACATCAAAGGTGTATACCTTGATGCCGGCCTTCAGTATCACCACAATTTCGATAATGGCCGGTTTATCAATGCCGGTTTCACGTATGCTCCGCGGCAATCGCTCCATGGAACCAGGGATTTGCTCGCCGTATCCTATGCCTACGATTATACAACAGGGCTTGATGAAATCAGGGACACTATCGATTTTCAAACCGGCGCTAGTGGCAAGATCAGGCTTCCGCAAAGTATTGGCGGCGGTATTTCACTGGGGAATTCGGACCGCTGGACGGCAGGAGCCGATATCAGATGGGAGGAATGGAGCAGCTATTCCTACTTCAGCAAAAGCGATTCCCTTCAGAACAGCCTTACTTTCAGTGCAGGGGGACAATACAGGCCTTCCTCAAGCGACATCTCTTCCTACTGGAAGCGTATTACTTACAGGGCAGGCATCCGGTTCGGCCAGTCATACCTGTATCTGAACAATAAACATATCAATGAGTTTGGCATAAGTTTTGGTTTTGGTTTACCCATGAAAAAAACCAAGTCAACACTGAATCTGGCTTTTGAGGCAGGAGGAAAAGGCACCATCACAAATAACCTGATCCGTGAAAATTACTTCAGGTTTTCAGTTGGGGCTTCACTCTTCGACCGCTGGTTCTTGAAACGCAAATACGATTAATTTAACTGATAACAGCTTAAGAAAATGAAAAAGGGACGTTTAATTTTCCTGGCAATTGCTGCAATACTTTTTTTGACCTCAAGCCAGGTTTCTGCTCAGGGTAACAAGGTGCCCAAGTATGGGAATGATAGTGTTCAATGTATCACGCATATTTCGCTTTACAGGGAATTTTACAAACAGCAAAATTACATTGATGCCTTACCGCATTGGAGATGGGCTTTCAACAACTGTCCGCTCGCCAGCCTGAACCTCTACATCGACGGCGCAAAAATGATGGGTTATATGGCCGATAACGCCAAAGATGCTTCAAAACGCAATAAGTATATTGATACCCTCATGATGGTTTACGACCAGCGCGTTCAGTATTTTAACAGACAAGGCTATGTGGAAGGTCGTAAGTACCTCGAGCTGATGAACTATCGCCCCGGCGACACCCTGACTATTTACAACGGGCTTCGCCATTCCATCGGACTTGAAGGCGCAAATTCCGATCCGGTGGTGGTTTCCAACTATTTCATGCTCATCGACAACATGGTCCGCTCTTCGCGTTTTCCTGCCGACTCCATCGCATCTGCCTATGATTACATCTCCGGCATCGTTGATGAGAATTTAGCAGGTGACAAAGACCTTGAAAAGTGGCAAAATGTAAAACAATTGCTCGAAGCAATTTTTGAGCCCTATGCTACCTGCGATCAGCTAATCAGGATCTACAGCAAAAAATTCAACGAATCACCCAACGATACCACCCTGCTGAAGAAGATCACCTTTATGCTGGATAAGAAAGATTGTACCGGTTCGGAACTTTTCTTTTTGGCTACCGAAAATCTTCATAAAGCAAAACCTACCGGGGAATCAGCTTTCATGATGGGGAAAATGTACCTGAAAAAAGGTAATTACAACAAAGCTTCTGATTATTTCCTCGAAGCCATCCCCTTGGTTGAAGAACAGCAAAAGACAACCTGCTATTATTACCTGGCGTACATGTCGTTTGAATCGAAAAGCTACAGCACTGCCCGTTCATACTGTCTGAAATCGCTGTCCATTAACCCGAACGACGGAAAAATATACATTCTCATTGGAGACATGTATGCTGTTACCGCCCCCAGTTGCGGCGACGATGAAATAGCCAAACGGGCCGGTTACTGGACGGCTGTGGATAAATATTACCGGGCAAAACAGGTTGACCCCTCGGTTGCTGACGATGCCAATGCCAAAATAGCTACCTACTCGCGGCAATTCCCGTTGAAAGAACGCCTGTTCTTCAACGATATTAAACCGGGCACATCCTATCAGGTAAATTGCTGGTACAGCGAATCGACAACGGTAAGATCATCCGACTAACTCAGAGGGCTTCCCTGCCCTTGAAAGGAGAGAAGCAACGTGAACACATCACGATTTAAAATACTGATCACCGGAAGCATTGTTGCCATCATGACGGCAACAATGCTTTTTTCATGCAAAAGCGACCCTCAGTCCATCTCAAAGCTTTCAAAGGTCGATACGTTGCCGTCCATGACGGTGAAAAACATCAGGGTTAAACAAAGCGAGAGGGGAATGATAACGCTGGAACTCACCGCACCCTTGCTGCGCGCATACGAGGGCAAAGATCCTTATACGGAATTTCCCAATGGGGTCCATATAACCTTTTTCGACTCGCTGATGCGGCCCAAATCAGAACTTAAAGCAGGATACGGGATCAGCTATGACAGCCGCCGCGTTATGGAAGCCCGGAATGATGTTGTAATCCGTAACTTTAACAAACGGGAGCAACTTAATACGGAACACCTTACCTGGGACGAGAACAAGAAGAAGGTTTTTTCGAATGAATTTGTCAAGATAACCCAGGCTGATAAAATCATTTTTGGCAAAGGAATGGAATCGGATGAGGTTTTCGATAACTGGATGATCCGGAATGTAACAGGGACTGTTTACGTTACTGATAAATAAAAAGTTCATCCTACATCCGGCCTTCCTGAACCTGCTCCGGCAGGTAGCCTTAATCCGGCATTTTTGACCACCCTGCATTCGATACAGAAATGAACGATTACCTTATAGCAGGAGCCATGCTTCTCTTTTCGGGATTCTTCTCGGGATTTGAGATAGCATTTGTTACCGCCAACAAGCTGAAAGTTGAGCTGGATAAAGGCAAAGGATTGCTGGCAGGCAAAATCGTTTCCGGTTTTACCCGGCAACCGTCGCGGTTTATCGGCGCTATGCTGGTAGGCAACAATATTGCGCTGGTGATATACAGCTATTTCATGTCAGCGATACTGCTTCGCTTTTTTGAAGCCCGCCTGCCCGGAATCCTTACCTCCGAAGGATTGACGCTCCTGCTTCAAACCCTGTTTTCAACCCTCATTATCCTGATTATCGCCGAGTTCATCCCTAAAGTGCTGTTCAGGATCAATCCCAACGGCTGGCTTAATGCGCTGGCCGTGCCGCTGTATTTTCTGTATCTTGTCCTGTTTCCGCTGATGTATGTTTTTATCGCGCTTTCCGAATTTATCATCAATAAGGTGGCCGGGCTCAAAAAGGGCAATCAGGGTTATCAGTTTTCAGCCATTGATCTGGATGAATACATCCGGGACTTTTCACCTCCGTCAGGCGATGAAAATGAATCGGAACAGGAGATACAAATGATCCAGAATATGATGGATTTCCATACGACCAAACTCAGGGAGTGTATGGTTCCCAGGAATGAGATCACGTCGGTGGAAGATACCGCCACCATCGCTGAACTCAAGGCTTTGTTCATAGAATCAGGACACTCAAAAGTGCCGGTTTACCATAAGACCATCGACAACATCATCGGCTATGCCCATCCGTACGATCTGTTTTGCGATCCTCCATCGATACAATCAATCCTCCGCCCGGTGTTAATCGTGCCGGAAACCATGACTGCCAATAAGGTCCTCGATATGTTTATAAGCAAGCGCCGCAGCGTGGCCATCGTGGTTGACGAATTCGGCGGCACATCGGGAATGGTTACCACCGAAGACCTTATTGAAGAAATCTTTGGCGAAATTGAAGATGAATACGATGTGGAAGAACTGACGGAGAAAAAGATCAGTGAAACAGAATATTTGTTTTCGGGGAGGCTCGAAATAGATTACCTGAACCGGGAATACGGATTAAAACTTCCCGAATCGGAAGAATATGAAACGCTGGCCGGACTTATCATCCATATCCGGCAGAGCATCCCCCGTAAAAATGAACAAATTCAGTTTGACCGTTTTACCTTTACGATTGCAGAAGCAGGGGAGACGCGAATAGCGCAGGTTTTGCTCACTATCAACGAATAGTATCGTATGATAAAGGGCCGCTGCCGCCCGCCGCTGCCTAAATATTTCATTAGTAGTAATTTCGCAGGCCCTTGATTGTGGGTTTTACGGTAAATTTTATTTTTACACTTCGGTAATTATTGTAAATTTGCACCTCTTTTTACGGAAACTATTAAAATACAATAACATGGCTATAATTGGAGAAATTCGTAAACATTACTGGCTGCTTGTCCTTATCATTGGTGTTGCGTTACTTCTGTTCATCGTAAGCGATTTTTCGCGTCGTTCTTCCAAACACACCAATACCATAGGGGTTGTGGCAGGCGAAAAAATCTCGGTTGTTGATTTCAACAAGAGGGTTGATGAGAATATCGAGATCCAAAAAATGAGCTCCAAGAAAGAAAATCTTACCTCTGAAGAAAATTACCAGATCCGTCAGTCGACCTGGAACCAGATGGTAAATGAAATTGTGATGGATAAACAACGCGAGAAACTCGGAGTTTCCGTCAGCCTTGATGAACTTGATGACATGATCAGGGGTAAAAACCCGCATCAATATATAGTCCAGAGTTTTACTGATCCTAATACAGGCCGTTTCGACCAGAAAGCGGTGAACAATTTTCTTCAGAACCTCGATAACGAAGAAATGGTATCGCCCGAAATGAAGCAACGCTACCTGATGATGGAAAAAGCCATTAAAAACGACCGTCTGAATACCAAATACAACAGCCTTATCACCAAGGGCTTTTATCTTCCAACGGCCTTTGCAAAACGCACCTACCAGGAATCAAATGAAATGGCCAATGTCCTTATCACCGGGGTACGTTACAGTGTAATCGGCGACAGCGCTGTGAAAGTTACTGATGCCGACTACCAGAAATACTATGATGAAAACAAATACAAATTCCAGCAGGAAACTCCTGCCCGCGATCTTGAGTATGTTGTCTTCAGCGTTACCCCTTCGCAATCCGACATGGCAGCCTTGCAGCAGGATATGGAAAAGCTGAAGGCAGAATTTGCCGGGGCCACCGATAATGCAGCTTTTGTAGGTTCCAATTCCGACAACCGTTACGATAGTTCCTGGCATAAAAAAGGCACACTCTCCTTTCAGATTGATTCACTTGTTTTTAATGCGCCTGCCGGTGTTGTTATCGGACCGGTTATGGATAACAATATGTACCGCCTTTTCAAAGTTACCGATCGTGAGATGCGTCCCGACTCGCTGAAAGCCAGCCATATCCTGATTTCCTATGCCGGTTCGCAGGTTCAAAATGCAACCCGCAGCAAAGAGCGCGCTTCGAAACTTGCCGATAGCGTTTTAAATGTAGTGAAATCAAATCCTGCTATGTTTGAAGTGTTGGGCGGATCCCTCTCGGATGACGACTATTCAAAGAAGAAACAAGGCGACCTGGGATGGTTTGCCGATGGCGCTATGGTACCTGAATTCAATTCAGCCGTCTTAAAAGGGAATATTGGCGATATTAAAAAGGTTGAAACCGTTTTCGGCTATCACATCATCAAAATCACCGGTAAAAAAGATCCTACCCTCAAAATTCGTTTTGCAAGTGTTGACCGTGCGATAGAAGCCAGCTCAAAGACATCTGAAGCCATCTACAACCAGGCCAGCGAATTTGCCGCCCAGAACAATACCATCGAAAAATTTGAGAAAACCGTAAAAGATAAAGGCCTTGATATGCGGAAAGCCGAACGCCTCGATGCAATGAGCAACCAGATTCCCGGCGTCACCAGCGCCCGTGAAGTCGTTCGCTGGGCCTTTAACAAGGATACCGAAAAAGGAGCCGTCTCCAATGTATTCGATGTTGACGGCAGCTATGTTGTCGCTACCCTGAAAAGCACCATCGATAAAGGTTATATTCCTCTCGAAGTACTGAAAGATCCTATCAAACCTTTGGTATTGCGCGAGAAAAAAGCACAGACCATCATTGAAAAATTAAACAGTCAGCTTTCGGGCAACAAGGATATCAACAGGATCGCTTCTGTTTTCCCTTCAACTGTTGATACAGCCGATGTGTCTTTTGCCAGTTGCAACATTCCTAACTACGGACATGAAGCCAAGGTCACCGGAAAAATCTTCTCGGCTCCCAAATCACAGCTCACCGGCCCCATTCAGGGCGAACAGGCTGTTTATATGTTCGTGCTTAAAGATCTCAAAGCCGCTCCTGCAACCAAGGATTATGAAAATCAGAAACGCCAGATGGCCATGTATTTTCAGAGCCGTATCAACAATGTTCCTGATATTCTTGAACGGAAAGCCAACATCAAAGACAACCGGTCCTTATTCTATTAATACCGTTTCCGGTTGATGATAACCTAAACAGGTTGCCGTAATCGGCAACCTGTTTTTTTTATTTCGTTGGTGGCTGACTTTCCTTCTGCCTGCGGATAACTTGCCGCAGGCGGATAAGGTGTGTTCCTGCTGAATCATTGGTTGCTCTCTCAACAGGCTTGATGGGTTCGCTTGCTAAACCCTGAAGGTTTCGAAAACCTTCAGGGTTTTTCGATGTACAAGGTACTTTCCTTCTCCCTGAGCGCCTGTCCCGATTCATCGGGAAGAGGGTGCCGCATGCGGATGAGGTGTTTGCCTGCTGTATCACTGATTATTCTCAACAGGTTTCATGGCTTCGCCTGCTAAACCCTGAAGGTTTCGAAAACCTTCAGGGTTTTTCGATGTACAAGGTACTTTCCTTCTCCTTGAGCGCCTGTCCCGATTCATCGGGAAGAAGGTGCCGTAGGCGGATGAGGTGTTTGCCTGCTGTATCACTGATTATTCTCAACAGGTTTCATGGGTTTGCCTGCTAAACCCTGAAGGTTTCGAAAACCTTCAGAGTTTTTCGATGTACAAGGCACTTTCCTTCTCCTTGAGCGCCTGTCCCGATTCATCGGGAAGAAGGTGCCGTAGGCGGATGAGGTGTTTGCCTGCTGTATCACTGATTATTCTCAACAGGCTTCATGACCTCGCCTGCTAAACCCTGAAGGTTTCGAAAACCTTCAGGGTTTTTCAATGTACAAGGCACTATCCTTCTCCCTGAGCACTTGTCCCGATTCATCGGGAAGAAGGTGCCGAAGGCGGATGAGGTGTTTGCCTGCTGTATCACTGATTATTCTCAACAGGTTTCATGGGTTTGCCTGCTAAACCCTGAAGGTTTCGAAAACCTTCAGGGTTTTTCAATGTACAAGGCACTATCCTTCTCCCTGAGCGCCTGTCCCGATTCATCGGGAAGAAGGTGCCGTAGGCGGATGAGGTGTTTGCCTGCTGTATCACTGATTATTCTCAACAGGTTTCATGGCTTCGCCTGCTAAACCCTGAAGGTTTCGAAAACCTTCAGGGTTTTTCAACGCGCCTCCTTTTAAAAGAAGAGAGGAATCAAAGGGACTGCCTTTCCAATACCATTCAGAATGACATTCTTGGGAAGTCTTTCACTATACCAGTTGCAGCCTGTTTGCATCCTGTTTCACAAAAATGAACAGGAGTATCGTGAACGCCCATAGCGAAGAGCCGCCATAACTTAAAAACGGCAACGGGATACCGATAACAGGCATTAATCCGATCGTCATTCCGATATTTATCAATACATGAAAAAACAGGATTGAAGCCACGCCATATCCGTAAATGCGGCTGAATTCCGAGCGTTGTCGCTCGGCTGCTATCACAATCTTTATGCACAGATAAATAAATAATCCCAGCACCACGGTTGTCCCTGCAAAACCCCATTCTTCGCCCACGGTGCAGAAAATAAAATCTGTACTTTGTTCGGGGACAAAATTGAATTTTGTCTGGGTGCCTTTCAGGAAACCTTTCCCCCAGAAGCCACCGGAACCAATGGCAATTTTCGATTGGTTCACATTATAGCCGGCGCCTTTCAGGTCGACTTCTTTGCCCAGCAACACATTGATACGGGTCTTCTGGTGTGGCTGAAGGACATGGTCGACTGCGTAATCGATGGTCAATACAAAGGTCGAGGCGATTATTACAATTCCGATAAGTTTCAGGATATTACTCCGGTTACGACGTATAAAAAGCAATAAGCCTGCCGCAGTGGCAGCTACCACGCCAATCACCCAAAGTTTGTCGAATATCAGGGTAGCTACGGCCAGGGCAACGGCAATAATGCCGACCAGGAGGATATTCCCCGACATTCCCTGCCGGTACAAAACCAGCGCAAAGGCCAGGTAAACCAAGGCCGAACCGGTATCGTTCTGCAACAGGATCAGGATCATAGGCACCCCGATCAGAATCAGCGGCACTAAGCGCGATCTCAATTTTTTATTGTCAAAGTCCAGAGCGCTCAGATAACGCGCAATAGCCAGGTTAGTGGCAAATTTGGAAAATTCGGCGGGCTGCAAAGCAAATGAGCCAATTTTAAACCAGGATTTGGAGCCTGCAATCTCCTGACCGAACAAGAGTACTGCGAGCAATAAAACCAACGTCAGGACGTAAATGGCATAGGCAAATGCCGAAAAGAACTTGGCGTCGGTAAGCATTACCATCAGGGCAAGCACAAATGCCGTGGCAATCCACACAGCCTGCTTGCCATAACTCTGCGACATATCGAAAATATTCGAATGCGATTCATTATACACAGCGGCATAAATATTGATCCAGCCGAGGACTATCAGGATTAGGTAGGTAAATAGGATCCCCCTGTCCACATTTCGGAATATGCCTTTTTCCTGTTTCAATTATAGAGCAGATTATAATTTAAAATGCGTTCCTCAAGGTCTTTACGTTTTACCTTGCGGGCAATGTACTTTTCAACCATCAGGGATGCGATGGGCGCTGCATAAGTAGAGCCAAAACCCGCATTTTCGACAATGACGCAAATGGCTATTTTCGGATTATCAATTGGTGCAAATCCAATAAAAACCGAATGCGGTTTGCCATGCGGATTATCGGCTGTGCCGGTTTTGCCGGCCATCGGAATGCTGTCGATTTTTATGAGCCGCGCCGTGCCGCTTTCCACCACTTCGGCCATGCCATCTCTTATCACTTTTACCCATTCAGGGTTGATAGAGACCACATTTCGCTTGCTTGTGAAGGTCGTATGATTTTTCTCATTGCCAATGGCTTTTACAACATGCGGCGGATAGAACCAGCCGCCGTTGGCAACCATCGCCGCATAATTAACCAACTGAAGCGGTGTTGCCAGGATTTCTCCCTGCCCGATCGATAACGACCGGATTGTCATTGCATTCCAATGCCCTTTCCCGTAAATTTTGTCAAAATCATCGGACGAAGGAAGGTTCCCTTTTAGCTCAAAAGCCAGGTCGGAATTCAATTTCCGGCCAAATCCCATGCTCATAAGGTGTTTGCGCCATACGTCATAACGCTCTTTCACCGATCCGTAATCCGGATCATTCATAATGGCCCTGAAAACCTGCCAATGGTAAGGATTGCACGATTGCTGAATGGCTGTGTAAACATCCAGCGGCGTTTGATGATTATGGGTACATCGGATAGGATAGGATGATGGTCCCTGACATGAAAAACGCGTTGAAGGTGTAATTACGCCTTCCTGCAAGCCGATAAGGTCGTTGGCCATTTTAAAAGTCGAGCCGGGAGGGTACTGCCCCATGATAGCACGGTTGAGCAAGGGTTTCACGGGATCCTCGTTCAGCATCTGGAAATTCTTTCCCCTGACCCGTCCAACCAACAGGTTCGGATCATAGCCCGGACTGGATAAAAAACATAGAATTTCTCCGGTGGAAGGTTCAATAGCTACCACGCTGCCTCTTTTGTTTTTCATCAGCAGTTCGCCATATTGCTGCAATTCGGCATCCAGTCCCGTATATAAATCCTCCCCCATGACGGCTGCGGTATCATATTTCCCATTCTGAAAGCTTCCCACATCCCGGTTGAGCACATCCACCATCCTGATTTTCAACCCTTTTATCCCCCTGAGTTCTTCTTCATACGACCGTTCGATGCCACTTATCCCGATATAATCGCCTTGCCTGTAATAAGGATTCTTTTCAATCTGGCCCGGCGTAACCTCGCCAATGTATCCCAGAATATGCGCGGCTATCGCCATAGGATAACTGCGAAGCGTACGCGGCACAACATAAAAACCATTGAAACGGTAAAGCTTCTCTTCGAGGTAACCGTATGTTTCTTTTGTAATTTGCTTTTCGAAAGCGGAAGCCAGCACCGGCGAATAATCCTTTGCCCTTTTCATCCGCTCGTTGAAGCCTTCGACGGTTATATCAAGTATTTTACACAATTCTGCGGTGTCAAGATCATTTACCTGCCGGGGAATTACCATCAGGTCGTAAACGGCTTCATTATAAACCAGCAATTTCCCGTTCCGGTCGTAAACCAGCCCCCGGGACGGATATTGCGTCACATACCTTAATACATTATTATTAGCCGACAGGATGTAACTGCGGTCAATAACCTGGATGTAAAGGAGCCGCAATAAATAGATTCCGCCTACAATAAGAAAAGTAGTGATGATGACAATTTTGCGATCGGCATAGATGCGACTTGCCATTGATAAACAAGGTATTTTTTGTTAATTATACTGCGGCTAACCAACTACAAAAGTAGCGATTAGTCGGTTCACGCTGAAATAACCGAAAAGAAAAGGTATCAGTGATATGAAGCATATCCGGAAGAGACGGCGCTTCAACATATTTAAAAGGGAAGAATGCTTTTCAGGGCTTCATCTTCCTGATTGTTCCCGCCAGTTCTTCGTACCATTTAACGCCATACTTTCTGATCAGAGCATCCTTCAAAAATACATAGAGCGGCACGTTCTCCTTTTTGCCCTTTTTCAGGGCTTCGCTGCAAATATACCAGCGATGATAGTTCACCGCTTCGAAACCTTCATACTTTGAAATCCGCACCGGATAAAGGTGGCACGAAACCGGCTTTTCAAAATCGGTTTTGCCTTCCCGGAAAGCCTTTTCGATGGCACAGCGGGCTATCCCTTCTTCAAAATAAGCAAATGCACACTCACAGTCCCTGACCAGCGGCGTTACAAATTGCCCGAATGAATCATAATCAAAAACGCCGTTTTGCTCAACAACCGCTCTGCCTGCAGGTTCCATAAAAGGTTTGATATCATCCAGGGAATCCTCAAGCAGCGAAATTTCTTCCTCCTCCAGCGGCGCCCCGGCATCGCCTTCCACACAACAAACCCCTTTACATTCCCTGAGGTCGCAAACAAAACAAACGTTGTGAAGATCGTCGGAAACCAACGTATTATCAATTGCTATCATGCCGCAAAGATAGGCTTTTGTGAAAATCGCTCCGGCATGTTCCAGGCCTCAAAGCACCGGTATCCGGAAAGCGGTTTCTGATCACCCGTTTTTACTGATGGTCCGGAGAATTTCAATATTCAGTATTTCCAACTCATCTCCGCATTCGTCAAGAATCCCCTCTTCCTTAAATTTTGACAATACCCGGGTCAGATTTTCCCTGGACACACCCGTCAGATCGGCCAGTTCCTGGCGCGTCAACTGCAGGGGGAAGTGTTGGCCTTCATAAACATTTTCGGAGAGATACAGCAGAACATCGGCAAATCGCCCGTCAGTTTTTTTATAACTGTTTGACACAAAACGATAATAATTATAAAGATTCTCCTTGTTTACCTCGGTCAGTATCTGGAAGGCAAAGTTGCCGTTTTCCTTGATCAGTTGTTTGAAAGCGTTGATGTCGATGTAGCATATTTTAACATCCTGCAAGGCGGCATAGACATAATGGTTGATCTTGTCCCCGAACAGCGAATGAATTCCCAGGTAGGTGTGCGGTTTGAGTATCTGAATAATGCTGGTTTTATTATTCCCGTTCACCATAAACTCCTTGATATAACCTACTTTTAAATAAATGATATTCGAAATCAGGGTATCGGAGCGGAGTATGACCTCCCCTTTCTTCACAAAGGATTCGATGCTGTGGCTGCTCAACAATTCATACTGTTCCTTGTTCAGCAACGACACGGCACAGGACATATCCACGCAATCGCAGCAACTGCTTTTATTCAGTTCATCAAACGTTTTTAACATCTCAACGGTATCTGGTTGCAAATCTACAAAATAGGATGTGACGAATATCACATATTGTCTATATTAAATATCACATATATTCTGATTTTCACATAATGCATAATTCTACATTTGCATTGGAGAGTAAAATATTGTCTGATATCACAAAAAGTGATACATTTTTATGTAAAAGCCATAAAAACAACATTCTTGGAAACTCAGAAATGTCCTAATAAAACCACCTGCCCGGTCCATTCTGTTGAAGGGTTTGTGAAAGATCCGGTGAAAAAGGAATATTACATTCATACATACTGCGATGCTGGAGAAGATAATTGGAGTAACTGTTGCAGATATATTGCAAAACGATCGCTGAACTTGTGTCCTGTTTTCGTGATGCCGGATTCGGAACTTACTGTTGATGAAATTCTGGACAAGCTTGAAAATGAATAATCGATAAATCATACTGAAATGGCAACACTTGAACTAAAAGGAAGGACCTTCGAGGTTGATGGAGACGGGTTCTTATCCACTCCCGAAATATGGGATGAAGAGATCGCCAGGCTTTTTGCCGAGAGCGACGGATTGAAAGAGCTCAGCGAAAAGCATTGGGTTATCATCCGGTTTATCCGTAAAAATTTTGAAGAAAAGGGGAATGCTCCCATGATTCGCAGCATTTGCCAGGAAACGGGGATCAAACTCCGCGAGATCTATGAACTATTTCCTTTAGGCCCTGCCCGCGGTGCCTGCCGGATCGCCGGTTTACCAAAACCTGACGGATGCGTGTAATATTATGAGTTGGTATCTGGTCCTCACCTTTGTTTCGCTGGCCTTTTGCCTGGCAATGTGTGCATATCATGCATACCGCCTGATTGCTCTTGGCAACCCGAGCGATTTTTCCAAGCCTTCGGGGAACGTCGGCGCCGGCATAAAATATTCGTATACCGGCGGCATGGATCCCAGAAAAAAGGAATCTGCATTTCTTCACCTTCCTACCTATACAGCAGGCATACTTTATCATCTGGGTACTTTCTTCAGCATTGTGCTTTTCGTCTGCATCCTGTTTTCTTTACGGCTGCCTTCCGTAGTCACGATGCTTCTTACAGCCTTTCTGGCCGTTTCGTCGATCTGCGGGGCAGGAATTCTGATCAAAAGGATCGTTAAGAATACGTTGCGGAAATTATCCAATCCTGATGATTATATCTCGAACCTCCTGGTCACTTCATTTCAACTAATTACGGCTGTTTATCTGAACTTCCCGACGCCTGTCTATTATATCCTGGTCAGCGCCCTGCTGCTCTACCTTCCGGCCGGCAAACTGAAACACGTTATTTACTTCTTTGCCGCCCGTTACCACCTGGGTTTATTTTTTGGCTATCGCGGAGTGTGGCCTCCTAAGAACTAATCTGACTCATGCCGATACTTACTGATAAAAGGATCCAAAAAGGCCTTTCCATTTTAGAAAACTTCCAGGACAGCAAACTGCTCACACATCTGAACAGTTGTGTGCATTGCGGCCTTTGCGCCGAAACCTGCCTGTATTACCTTACCTTTAAGGACCCCAGATTTATTCCTGCACAGAAGGTAGATTTTATCTCGTCCATTTATAAACGCTATTGTACCTTCATCGGGCGCAATGTGCCGTTCCTGGTTAATGCCAGGGACCTGAACGAAGAAAACCTTAAAGAAATGGTCGACCTCTTCTTCGGGGCCTGTACCATGTGCGGCAGGTGTACCCTTCATTGTTCGATCGGGGTCGATATTGCCTACCTTGTCAGGACTGGGCGGGTAATGCTGGCCGAAATGGGACTGATACCGTCTTCCATTCAGTCCACGGTTGATGCAGCCATCAACACCGGCAACAACATGGGCATCACGACGGAAGAATTTACGGATACTATCCAGTGGCTCGAAGACGACCTGAAGGACGATCTTAACGATCCGAATGCCTCCATCCCGTTAAATGAGAAAGGGAAAAAGATTTTGTATACCCTGAATCCCAGGGAACCCAAATTCTTTCCCCTCTCCATCTCGGCCATGGCAAAAATATTTCATGTGGCCGGCGAAAGCTGGACGCTTTCAACCGAGATGTACGATGTGACCAACTACGGATTTTTCACGGGAAGCCGAGGGGAAGCTTCGACCATCGTGCAACATCTCTACGATGAGATGAAAAATCTCGGATCGCAGGAACTTATCCTCGCCGAATGCGGCCACGGCTCCAGGGCTTTCCGTTGGGAAGGCCCCAACTATCTGCATAAGAATTTCGACTTCACCGTAAAGACTTCTGTTGAGTTGATGGCCGATTATTTGAGGGAAGGCAGGATTAAAGTAAATAAAAAGAGCCTCAAACAGCGCGTGACCCTGCACGATCCCTGTAACCTCGTCCGTAACGGAGGTGTTATTCAGGAACAACGCTTCATCCTGGACCAGATTGCCGACGACTTTGTAGAAATGACGCCTCATGGTATCGACAATTATTGTTGCGGGGGCGGAGGAGGACAACTTGCCATGAGCGAGTACAACGAGAGGCGGATGAAGATCGGCGGCAAAAAAGCGGAACAGATCAGGAATACAGGGGCTCAGATCGTTGTCACGCCTTGCCACAATTGTGTTGACCAGCTCCTTCAGATCAACTCCTATTACAAACTGGATGTCCAGATTAAAACCCTGGCAGAAGTTGTGGCCGATGCCCTGATAGTCTGAAAACCAGGTTAATCAAATCTTCGGCACGGCATCCCGGCGCTTATCCAATATCAAAAAGAGTACAACATTCTCATTACCTAAAAATATAAATCAGAAATTAACGTCTTCATCATGGAAAACATCATCTATCTGGACAACTCGGCTACATCGTTTCCTAAGCCTGACCCGGTTTACGAGTTCATGAACAGTTTTTACAGGAACAAAGGAGTAAGCCCCGGAAGGAGCGGTTTCGACGCTGCGATTGAAACGGAAGAAATGGTCACCAATACGCGAAAAATGCTCACGAGCCTTTTCAACGGCAATGGCGACTTTAACCGGTTGACGTTCAGCTATAACGCAAGCGACTCCCTGAATATGATTTTACAGGGCCTTGCCGGGGAAGGAGATCATGTGGTTACCACCATGCTGGAACACAATTCGGTGCTCAGGCCGCTCTATCATCTGACCCAAGCCGGCATTATCGAAACCACCCATGTTGCTTTCGATCCGGTCACCGGTTATGTCGATCCCCAGGATATAAAAAAAGCAATCCGGAAAAACACGAAGTTCGTGGTTGTCAACCACTGTTCAAACGTTATCGGGACCATTCAGCCGATTGAAGAAATAGGCAAGATATGCCAGGAAGCAGGCGTATATTTCATTGTTGACGGCAGCCAGAGTGCAGGGGCAGTGCCTGTGGATATGCAGAAAATGCACATCGACGCATATATTTTTACCGGCCACAAATGCCTGATGGGACCTACCGGAATTGGCGGATCCTATGTTGCCAAGGATCTCCCCGTTCGCGGAACACGCTTCGGAGGCACAGGCGTTCGTTCAGCCCAGCTCACTCACCTGGAAGAATTTCCGTATCGTATGGAATGCGGCACGTTGAACCTTCTTGGCGTGGCAGGCCTGAATGCCGGCGTTCGCTGGATTACCGAAAAAGGAATTGATAATCTCCATAACAAGGAAATGGAGTTATGGGATAAACTCCGCAAAGGGGTTCAGGATGTTGATGGGGTTACCACTTATTGCGCCACCGGCAAAGAGCATAAAAATCCTGTATTGAGCCTTAATATCAAAGGTTTTGAAGCCGGCGACGTAGGGACCATGCTGGATGTTGACTATAACATAGCCTGCCGTACCGGTTTACAGTGCGCCCCCAAGGTGCATCAAATGATCGGAACCGATAAAATCCACGGGACAGTGCGGCTTAGCGTAGGGCCTTTTAACACAGAGGAACACATCGATAAAGCTATCCTTGCCATTCGCGAGATTGCAGCCCTGAGATAAGCCTCTAACCAACAGACTTTCCTTGCTTTTCTGTATCTTTGCCGCATGGCACAGAACGAAGAAGTATTCAAAAAAATCATTTCCCATGCCAAGGAGTATGGGTTTGTTTTCCCCTCGAGCGAGATTTACGACGGGCTAAGCGCCGTATATGACTACGGGCAGAATGGAGTTGAACTGAAGAACAACATCAAGGAATATTGGTGGAAAGCCATGGTTCAGCACCACGAGAATATCGTAGGCATCGATTCGGCTATCTTCATGCATCCCACCATCTGGAAAGCTTCAGGACATGTGGATGCTTTTAACGATCCCCTTATTGATAACAAGGATTCGAAAAAGCGCTATCGTGCCGATGTCCTCATCGAAGATCACCTTGCCAAATGGCAGGATAAAATTGATAAAGAGGTTGAAAAAGCGCATAAACGTTTCGGCGAAGCCTTCAACAAGGAGCAGTTCCTGACGACCAATCCGCGCGTCCTCGAATACCAGGCTAAAATTGAAACTGCGAGCAAGCGCTTTTATGCAGCCATGGAACGCAACGACCTGGCCGATGTAAAAAAACTCATCGAGGAGCTCGAAATTGTTTGCCCCATCAGCGGTTCCCGCAATTGGACCGAAGTACGCCAGTTTAACCTGATGTTCAGCACGCAAATCGGCTCTGTGAGCGACGAAGCCAATACCCTGTACCTCCGCCCCGAAACGGCCCAGGGTATCTTCGTGAACTACCTTAACGTGCAGAAAACCGGACGCATGAAAATACCGTTCGGGATAGCCCAAATTGGTAAGGCTTTCCGTAACGAAATCGTAGCCAGGCAGTTCATTTTCCGCATGCGTGAGTTTGAACAGATGGAGATGCAGTTTTTTGTCCGTCCCGGCACAGAACTCGAATGGTTTGAAAAATGGAAGGAAAAACGTCTGAACTGGCACCTTTCACTCGGAATACCGGCCGAAAAGTATCGCTTCCACAAACACGAAAAGCTGGCGCATTACGCCAATGCCGCCGTCGATATCGAATTTGATTTCCCCATCGGCTTCAAGGAACTGGAAGGGATCCATTCACGTACCGATTTTGACCTTACTTCGCACCAGAAATTTTCGGGCAAGAAAATTACCTATTTCGATCCGGAATTGAACGAAACCTATGTTCCATACGTGATTGAGACCTCCATCGGCCTCGACCGTACCTTCCTTGCCATTTTGAGCCACGCCTATACCGAAGAAAAACTGGATGACGGGTCCGAAAGGGTTGTCCTGCGGCTGCCGGCCAAACTGGCCCCGATCAAATGCGGCGTGCTGCCGCTGGTCGCCAAGGATGGCCTTCCCGAAAAAGCGCGCGAGATCATGGACACCCTCAAGTTTGATTACATGTGCCAGTACGAGGAAAAAGATTCGATCGGGCGCCGTTACCGCCGTCACGATGCTATCGGAACGCCTTACTGTATCACGGTGGACCATCAAACCCTTGAAGACAACACCGTGACCATTCGCGACCGCGACACAATGCTCCAGGACAGGATCCCCATCGAAAAAATTGCCGTGTTGATCCGGGAAAAGCTCATGAAATAGCTGAACCATAATTTCTGTGACGCCGGATTTATTATCCGGCTTTTTTTGTGCCTGCCACCGGCCCCAATTTCCCGGATGTAACCTTCGCCCTTAATTTATAAACAATCCAAATTTGTATGCTAAACTCAATCCTGGTTGAGTTTACGGCCTGCCGGTTTAGCAGAAGCAACGGTCCGACATCCGGCTTGTCCGAAATGAGCCCGTTAAAAAAGTCAAAATATTTCATATTTTCGACCACCGTTATATAAGTGTAATTTTTACGTTTAAAAACGTTCTCCCCCTGCGCCTGGCCCGACACCTGTTCATTCATCCTTCGAATCCGAACAATAAGTTAATATAAACACTTAAAGCTCATACGATTATGGCAACATTCGACTGGATTGTCCTGGGTTTTTTCTTTCTTGGACTTATCGGCATCATCATCTGGGTGCTGAGAAAGAAAGACCAGACCACGACAGACTATTTCCTTGCCGGTAAAGACGCAGGGTGGCTTTCGATCGGTTCATCGATCTTTGCATCAAACATTGGTTCCGAACACCTTGTGGGGCTGGCCGGCGCGGGATTCATCAGCGGGATGGCTATGGCGCACTGGGAGATGCATGCCTGGTGGATCATCATCCTGGGGTGGGTATTTGTACCCTTTTATGACCGGATTAAAATCTTTACCATGCCTGAATTCCTGGAACACAGGTTTTCATCAGGATCCAGATCGGTGCTGTCGGCTATCTCCCTCGTGTCGTATGTACTCACCAAAGTAGCCGTTACCGTTTATGCCGGGGGCGTCGTATTTAAAACTGTATTCGGGATTGAATCCATCTGGGGCATTGACTTTTTCTGGATCAGCGCCATCGGGCTTGTGGTTATAACAGGGCTGTACACCATTCTGGGCGGCATGAAAGCTATCATGTACACATCGGTGCTGCAAACTCCGGTTTTACTCATCAGTTCGGTTGTTATTCTCATTGTAGGGCTCGTTAAAGTAGGCGGATGGGCCGAAGTTGAAAGAATAGCCGGTCCGAACATGCACCTGATACGGTCGAGTATCGACCCTGAATTCCCCTGGACAGGAGTGCTGCTGGCTTCTGCCATCATAGGATTCTGGTATTGGTGCACCGATCAGTACATCGTTCAAAGGGTGCTTTCGGGAAGGAACATGAAGGAAGCCCGACGGGGAACAATCCTGGCCGGATATTTTAAACTCCTGCCGGTATTTATATTCCTGATCCCGGGCATGATAGCATTTGCCCTGAACCAAAAAGGATTGCTGCATGTAGGCTCCAGCGATTCGGCCTTTGCTTCCATGGTAGCCCAGTTGCTGCCTGCCGGTATGACCGGCGTGGTTGTATGCGGACTGCTGGCGGCCCTGATGAGCTCGCTGGCTTCCTTGTTCAACTCGTCTGCAATGCTCTTTACCGAAGATTTCTATAAAAAATACTGGCCCGGAAAGGGTGAAAAACATTACGTCAGGGTCGGCCGGATTGCTACCACAACCATTGTAATCCTGGGTATTTTATGGATTCCCGTCATGATGGGGCTGGGCAAGGTTTTGTATGATTACCTGCAGGGCGTTCAGGGATTGCTGGCCCCGGCCATTGCTTCGGTATTCCTGTTGGGGGTTTTCTGGAAACGTACCACGGCAAAAGGCGCTTTCTGGGGGATGATAACCGGTTTTTCCATCGGGATGTTCAGGCTCGTCCTGAATTCATTTATCGGTGCAAAAGTGGCCCTGGTAGTTGAAGCCGAAAAATACTATCAGAAGATCGGCACCATGACCGAAGCCTTCAGGGATCAGATAGGAAGCGGAATTGCAGGCATCAGCGGCAAAATATCCGGCACCCTCGGAAGCTCAGGAAAATCGTTTTCCTCCATCGCCGACCAGGCGTCATCGGCTTACCAGGCAGGAAAATATTCCGATGCCGCCAATCTCCTGGCAACCGCCAAAACAGGAATGGAAAACGCATTTATCGGTCAATACGGCTGGCTTTATAAAATTGCAGCCATCAACCAGTACCATTTCTGTATTATCCTGTTCGTCATCAGTATGTTAACCATCGTCTGCATCAGCATGGTCACCCCGAAACCAAACGCCCAACAACTGGAGTTTACCTTTAACGCGAAAACGGCTGAACATAAAATTACTACCAGGGCCAGTTGGAATGGCTGGGATATTTTCCACACAGCAGTCATCTTAGGCGTTGTAATCCTCTTCTACATTTATTTCTGGTAGAAAAGGTTATCCTGAACAATATGCAGCATATTCCCAAGGGATCTTAACGTAATGGTCCGATGACTACCTTGCCCGAAATTTACACTAATCACAAGCCAATGCTGGTGGCGGTCGATTGTATCGTTTTCGGTTTCGACCAGTGTGAGCTTAAACTGCTGGCCGTTAAAAGACAGATGGATCCTGCCCGTGGCGAATGGTCGCTCATGGGCGGTTTTCTGGGCGGGAATGAAAGCCTCGATGAAGCCGCTGCCCGAATTCTTCACCAGCTTACCGGGCTTACCGGTATTTACATGGACCAATTATATGCCCACAGCAAACCGGATCGCGATCCCGGTGCAAGGGTAATCTCGGTGTCATACTATGCCCTGATCAAAATAAGCGACCATAACGGGGAACTGGCTAAAGAACATGGCGCTGAATGGTTTTCGCTTTCTGAGATTCCCCAATTGATTTTCGACCACAACGAGATGGTTGAAATGGCTTTGCAACTGTTGCGCCGGCAGGCAAAAACCAAACCGGTCGGTTTTGAGTTGCTTCCCGAAAAGTTCACCCTGCCTCAACTCCAGGCCCTTTATGAAGCTATTTACCAGAAAGTCCTTGACCGGCGAAACTTCCGGAAAAATGTGCTTTCGATGGGGTTACTCGAAAAACTTGATGAAAAAGACAAGGCCGGATCACGCAAAGGAGCCTGGTTATATCGGTTTAACGTAGAAAAATATGACACTTTCCGTAACCAGGGCTTCTTCTTTAATGTGTCGGTGTGATGATATCGGTTATTCCGGAACTGTCCGCCATACCGGTTTACTAAATCTTCCGGTTTATCTCCTGAGATAAAGATGAACCGTAACCATAATTACCTTTCCTGATGACCCTGCAAACGAATCCGATTATCATGAAAATAATTCCTGCTTTGCTCATCCCACTGTTGTTCACAGGTTTTTACCAAACCGCCTGCGCACAGCAACAGGATTACCCGGTACAACCTGTGCCTTTTACATCGGTGCATATTACAGATGATTTCTGGGCCCCGCGCATCCGCCGGAACCACGAAGTGACCATCCCGATAGCCATTCAGAAATGCCGCGAAACCGGCCGCATCGACAACTTCATGATCGCCGGGGGCCTTAAAAAAGGAGCTTTCTGTTCCAGTTATCCTTTCGATGATTCGGATGTTTTCAAAATTCTTGAAGGCGCATCCTATTCACTTCAGATGTTTCCCGATGAAGCGCTTGAAAAGACGCTGGATTCCCTGATCTTTTACATCGCAAAAGCACAGGAACCCGATGGTTACCTGTATACCAACCGGACCATTGACTCAACCCACCTGCATCCCTGGGTCGGTAAAAAACGCTGGGAAAAAGATCCCGAGCTCAGCCATGAACTGTATAATCTAGGGCATCTCTACGAGGCCGCCGTTGCCCATTTTATGGCCACCGGCAAACGCACCCTGCTCGACGTCGCCATTAAGAGCGCCAACCTGGTTTACAACGATTTCATCGGAAAGAAACTTACTTACTACCCCGGTCACCAGGTTATCGAAATGGGACTCATAAAAATGTACCGCGTTACCAGCGACTCCCGCTACCTTGAACTGGCAAGGTATTTTCTTGATATCCGCAAAGGCGGTGAGGAATACAATCAGGCACATAAACCGGTTACCGAACAGGATAAAATTGTAGGACATGCCGTTCGCGCCACATATATGTATTCAGGAATGGCCGATGTGGCTGCCATTGAAGGTGTGCCGGCCTATACGTCAGCGCTCGGCAAAATCTGGGACGACCTGATCGGAACCAAATATTACATTACAGGCGGCATCGGCTCCAGCGGATCGAATGAAGGATTCGGCGAACCTTACGAACTTCCCAACATGAGCGCCTATTGCGAAACCTGCGCTTCCATCGGGCTGGTCTTCTGGAATTACCGCATGTTTCTGCTGACAGGCGAATCAAACTATTACGACATCATCGAACGCACCCTTTACAATGCGCTCTTATCAGGCGTTTCGCTGTCGGGCGATCATTTCTTCTATCCCAACGTACTTGAATCGCGCGGCCAGCACGAACGCAGCCCCTGGTTCGGATGCGCCTGCTGCCCCAGCAACATCTGCCGCTTTATACCTTCTATCCCCGGTTATGTTTATGCCCGCGACAAATCGACAATCTATGTTAACCTTTACATCCGGAATACCGCCGAGATCGACTTCAACGGGAACATGACTCAGATAACCCAAACAACAGGGTATCCCTGGGACGGTCAGGTTACCGTGACCGTTAATCCTTCAACTGCCGGGTATTTCTCACTTGCCTTGCGCATCCCGGGATGGGCAAAAGGCGAAGCCATCACCGGAAACCTGTATCATTTCCTACCCGATGAAAATCCTCCCTTTACCCTCACCGTCAACGGCATGCCGGCAAAATATATGCTCCGAAACGGATACGCCGTCATCACACAAACATGGAAACCCGGCGATAAAGTAGGGATAAATTTCCCGATGCCGGTCAGGAAAATTGCCGCCAGTTCACGGGTGACAGCCGATCATGATAAAGTAGCCCTTCAGCGCGGCCCCCTCGTTTATTGCCTCGAAGGACCCGATAACAAAGAGGAACGCGTTTTGAACCTTGTACTTGACTCAACCGCTGATCTCCGGGCTTCCTTTAATCCGGAACTGCTCAATGGCGTTGAAACTATTTCCGGCAAGGCGAATGTGGCTGTTAGCGAAGAGAATGGTTACCAAACGGCCGACAAACAAGATTTTACGGCAATTCCCTATTATGCCTGGGCAAACCGGGGCAGCGGGGAAATGGAGGTCTGGATACCGCTTAAAGCAACAGCAGCCCGCCCTGTTCTGCCGCCTACCCTTGCCAGCCGGAGCAAAATAAGCGGTTCAACGCAGGGAAAGTCGCTGCATTCGGTCAACGATCTCGAACTCCCTTCCAATTCAAACGATCACGATGTACTTTACTTTCACTGGTGGCCGAAGAAGGACACAACGGAATATATTCAATACGACTTCCAGGAGAAGTCAAAGGTTTCGGAGTGTACCGTTTACTGGTTTGACGACGGTCCCTGGGGCGGTTGCCGCATCCCGGAATCCTGGAGAATTCTCTACAAATCAGGCAATCAATGGTTACCGGTGAAAACGGTTGACGGATATTCCGTTACCAAGGACAAACCGGATACGGTGAAGTTTAAAACCGTGATGACAAAAGCCCTGAAACTCGAAGTTACCCTGCAAAAAGAGTTTTCCTCGGGCATCTATGAATGGATCGTAAAATAGCCTTCAATGAATTAATTGGAATGAAAAATATTATTATTTCAGCGGCCATCCTTTTAACCTTCAACTGCATACTCCGGGCCCAGACCTATGTGCCGGAGCTTCATAACAATAAAATCATCATCAGCCCGGCAGCCCGAATCAAGGCCTATTCCTTCAATCTCGGAGATGTTAAACTGCTCGGCGGAAGCCCTTTTGAGAACGCCATGAAAAAGGATTCCGCTTACCTGCTGACGCTTGATCCTGACCGGTTGCTGCACCGTTTTCACCGTAATGCCGGCTTGCCCGCAAAAGGCGACGTTTACGGGGGCTGGGAGAGCGAAGGGCTTTCAGGACATACGCTCGGTCATTATCTTTCGGCCTGCGCGCTCTTTTATGCCAATACGGGCAATGTTGAATTCAGGAACAGGGTTGATTATGTCGTTTCAGAGCTCAACCTATGTCAGCAGGCCCGCAAGACCGGGTATGTCGGGGCTATTCCTAATGAAGATACCTTGTGGGCAAAGGTTGCCCGCGGAGAAATAAGGTCCGGCGGCTTCGACCTCAACGGGGCATGGTCGCCCTGGTACACGGTGCACAAGCTGATGGCCGGACTGGTGGATGCTTATCTTTATTGCGACAACCAGCAAGCATTAAAAGTAGTGACCGGCATGGCCGACTGGGCCGACAGCCTGCTGAAAAACCTTACCGAAGATCAGCGGCTGAAGATGCTGAACTGCGAATATGGCGGGATGCAGGATGTGTTGTCGAACCTCTGTTCCATCACCGGCAATAAAAAATACCTCGATCTCTCCCGAAAATTTGACGATGAATTTGTCATGGGACAGCTTGCCAAAGGGATCGATCCGATGCCGGGCAAACATTCCAATACCAATGTCCCCAAAGCCGTGGGTGCGGCCCGGCGCTATGAGCTCACCAGTTCGGCAAAGGACAGCACTATTGCCCGGTTTTTCTGGGAAACCATGGTCCGCCACCACAGCTATGTGATTGGCGGCAACAGCAACTACGAATACTGCGGCGAGGAAGATAAACTGAACGATCGCCTCAGCGATAACACCTGTGAAACCTGCAATACCTACAACATGCTGAAGCTTACCGGGCATTTGTTTGCCTGGGAACCCGACAGCCGGATTTTCGATTTCTACGAACGGGCTCTCTATAATCATATCCTTTCATCGCAGAATCCCGAAGATGGTATGATGTGTTATTTTACACCGCTTCGCATGGGAACACATAAAGAATTCAGCGACCCGTTCAATACGTTCACCTGTTGCGTGGGCAGCGGCATGGAAAATCACAGCAAGTATGCCGGGGCCATCTATAACGAAACCTCCGGCGGCGATCTGTATGTCAACCTTTTCATTCCGTCGCAACTAAACTGGAAAAGCCGTGAGGCCACCATCCGCCTCGAAACAGGATTCCCATACAACGATAAAGTGACGGTCACTGCCGGTCTGAAGAAGAGTCAATCGTTTACCTTGCTCATTCGCAGGCCGCATTGGGCGGCAGGAGAAGTAAAAGTAACCGTCAACGGGAAACCATTCAACACTAAAATGAGCCCATCCGGATACCTTGAAATAAAGCGGCTCTGGAAGAATGATGATAAAGTGGTGATCCTTCTTCCGATGGACCTTCATATTGAAACCATGCCCGACAATGCCGACCGCATTGCATTCCTGTATGGCCCGGTCGTGCTGGCTGCCGATCTGGGAGATTCCCTCCCCGACCCCGTTTTCGGCGCCCCAGTACTGCTCACCGATAACCGGAACGTGAAAGACTGGGTTAAACCCGTTGATTTGAAATCGCTTACGTTCGTAACCAAAGCAACCGGACAGCCTTCCGATATCACCCTGAAGCCTTTTTATACGCTGTACAATAAGTATTACAGCGTTTATTTCGACTTTTTTACCCGGGAAGCATGGACCGCCAGGCAGGCAGGTTATGAAGCGGCGAAGCAACAACAAAAGCTGATCGATGACCAGACGATCGATTACTTCCGTATCGGCGAAATGCAGCCCGAACGCGACCACAACCTGACGGCATCCGAAAAATCGTATGTTGATATCGCCCTGGGACGCACCGGACGCGAAGCAAGGGCCGACAATTATTTTACCTTCGACATGAAGGTGCAGCCGGGAATCGCCAACAGCCTGATGCTTACTTATATCGGAGACGACAAGAACAGGAAATTCGATGTTAAAATTGATGGTGTAGTGATTGCCACCGTCGACTGGAAAGGCGGTGAAACAGGCAGGTTTTACGATATGGAATACCCCATCCCGGCAGAACTTATTACCGGAAAATCCTCAGTGAATATAAGGATCGAAGCCAATTATGGCCAGACGGCAGGCCGGATATTCGGTTGCCGGACATTGAGGAAATAGGTTTAAAAGAAATCATTTTATTCCTTCAATGATTCCCGGCCGGTAGTTCCGAACATGATTCTCAGTAAATTTACCGCCTTTCAGACGCTCAACTGCCGAGCGGCCAGCCCTGGCAGAGCCGTCAACGGATACAAAATCAGAAATAACCCAATCAAAAATCAAAATAATATAATGAAGCGGATTACTGTTTTTTTGCTTGCAACCTTTGCTTTTACCACCGTTTATGCCCAGCAGTGGAAGCCTGCCGGCGAAAGGATAAAAACGATTTGGGCCGAAAAGGTCGATCCGGCCAATCCTTTGCCCGAATACCCCAGACCCGGCATGGAACGGGCCCGGTGGCAAAACCTGAACGGCCTGTGGGATTATGCCATCCTGCCCAAAGGAAGCGCCATCCCTTCCGCTTTCGACGGGAAAATACTGGTTCCTTTCGCTGTTGAATCAAGCCTGTCGGGTGTTCAGAAAAGCGTGGGTGAGAACAATGAATTATGGTATAGTCGTTCATTTTTGATACCAGCAGACTGGAAAAGCAACCATATCCTCCTGAATTTCGGCGCCGTCGACTGGAAAGCCGATATCTGGATCAACGGCATTCAGATCGGAACACACCAGGGGGGATACACTCCTTTCTGTTTCGACATCACTCCCTACCTACTGGCCGGCAAACCGCAGGAACTGGTCGTACGGGTATGGGACCCCACCGACAGGAGTTTTCAGCCTCACGGCAAACAGGTTTCAAGGCCCGGCAGCATCTGGTACACCGCTGTAACCGGTATCTGGCAGACTGTATGGATTGAACCGGTCGGTGAAAATCATATTCAGTCGCTGAAAACAGTTCCCGACATCGATCGGAATACCGTCACGGTAACCCCGGTGACTTCAGCGCCCGATCCTTCTGCCCTGGTTGAGGTCACCATACTGGAAGGCGAAAAAGTCATTTCGAAAGGCAGGGGTATTTCAGGGCAGCAAATTCTCCTTCCGGTGCCTGATGCAAAACTGTGGAGCCCTGAATCGCCTTTCCTGTATGATATGCAGGCAGAAGTGATCCGCAACGGCAAAGTGACCGACAAGGTGAAAAGCTACCTGGGAATGCGGAAGATTTCTTCCAAACGGGATGAAGGCGGAGTTGTGCGCCTGCAACTCAACAACAAGGATTACTTCCAGTTTGGCCCCCTTGACCAGGGTTGGTGGCCCGACGGGCTTTATACCGCCCCCACGGATGAAGCGCTGAAATACGATATCGTTAAGACAAGGGAACTGGGCTTCAACCTGATCCGTAAGCATGTGAAGGTGGAACCGGCCCGCTGGTATTACCATTGCGACCATGAAGGAATCCTGGTATGGCAGGACATGCCCAGCGGCGACGAAGGCCCTGAATGGCAAACCGAACAGTATTTCAACGGGCAGGATGCGGTTCGTTCGGCTGAATCGGAAACCAATTACAGGAACGAATGGAAAGCCATCATCGATCTGCTGGTCTCCCATCCCTGCGTTGTGAGCTGGGTGCCCTTTAATGAATCCTGGGGCCAGTTTAAAACCGTTGATATAGCCCAGTGGACGAAGCAGTATGATCCGTCGCGATTGGTAAACCCGGCCAGTGGCGGCAATTTTTACCCTGTGGGCGATATCCTCGATATCCATCATTACCCGGATCCGAAAATGACGCTTTACGACGGCAACCGCGCCTGTGTTCTTGGAGAATTCGGTGGCATCGGGCTTGTCATCGATGACCACCTGTGGGTAAAGGACCGAAACTGGGGATATGTGCAGTACAAGACCTCGGCCGAAGCCACCGATGCCTATATCGCGCTGGTCGAAAAACTGAAATTGCTGATTGAAAAGGGCTTTTCGGCCGCCATCTACACCCAGACCACCGATGTGGAGGTGGAAGTAAACGGTCTGATGACTTACGACCGCAAGGTAGTGAAGCTCGATGCCGACAGGATCGGGAAGGTGAACCGGGAAGTGTGCGGTGCGCTGGGAAAGTAGTAAGTACTTTACGAATATAAATGCCCGTCCGTTCCTGTTAAAAATCGTCGAATTGACAAATTTGGAAAAATCCGGAATTAAGCTCCGGATTTTTTCATATCATGTGGTATGATTCCACATATTGCAGCTGAAGAGCGGTATGAACCGGCTTCACTGACGAAAGCCGGCGGAGCTGTTTTTGATGAAATGTAACGCGTTTTACAAATCTTCTCCTGTTTACAGAAAATATCCGATCATCCGGTTATTCCCGAAGTCTCGTTCAACCTTATTCTTTTCAGTCTGAGCTACAGTGCGTTTGTCCTAATCGTAGTGGAATCTGCATTTTGCTATCAAAATAGTATCCTCTTTAACCTGATAAATTAATCGATGTTCATCACTGATTCTGCGTGAACAGAATCCCTTGTATTTAAATTTTAAAGTTTCCGGTTCCCCCGGTCCGGTAAAGGGATTACGCGAAATATCCTTTAGCAGGTCATTCAATCGCCGGAGCATCTTTTTTATCATTCTCCTGCCAATAAAGATAATCTTCCCAGTACTCTTCCACGAAAATATATTTCATGATTCAATAAGGTCTTTTTCAAAAGAGCCGGATGATCTTAATTTTTCAATCGCCGAATCAAGCCTTTGTTCATTAATTTTCGAAGAGAGTTCATGGTAAGTGGCCGTAAGAGAATTGTATTCTTCCAGCGACATAATAACGATTCCCCTGTCTCTGCCCCGGTTAATGATCAGCGTTTCAAAGTTTTCTGTAACCTTATCGAGATATTTTTTGATATCTCGGCGAAAATCGGAAATGGAGGCCGTAAGCATGGTTGATTTATTTATGTACTTATTCATGTACTAATTTTAGTACATTCATTCAATAATTGACAATTGGGATGTTCGAATGTCGGATAACGGTCAAGATTGTTTTTGCCTCTCGCCGTTCATTACTGAGTGGCCTGCTTTGAGAGATGGGAAAAGAGAATAGAAATATTCGATTTTGGGTTATTGGAACACACATTATGAAACACATTTCTCTGATTGACAGAATGTTTTCAAATATAACAGGAACTTTTTTTATATGACCTATTATTTCTCGAATAACATAAGTTGATCTTGTTTGAGTTGAGGAAATGAAGAAAGAAAAGCATACAACCTCTCTATATTGGTCTTGCCTATAACACGTTTATCGTTAATTCTATAATTGCATAGTTGGAATAAACTATTTACCTTTTGAGATTCTAAAAGATCTTGAATTTTCACCCAATATCTTGCTTGGATTCCAGAACCATTTACAAGGTCTTCAGATTTCATGCTAAGCAATTTCTTCAGTTTTTCAAATAGTGGGTCTGATGAAGAAGTATCAAATTCATATATTTCGATTTCAATATCCGGCAAATTTTGGAGATATTTTCGAGTAATACTTTTTATAGTATCAAGAGGTAACCCGCCATTCATAGCACCCATCCAAGGAAAAGCGACTGAGTTGATTCCGAGATTTTTATAATTTTCACAAAATTTCTTGAGGGTTTCTTCTATCCATTCTTTTTTAGAAGGATTTTTCCAATCATCTTTAATTGCGAAATTCAAAATCCACGGATAACTTTTTTTGTAGAGGAGAATCTGGCCAGGTTTTAAAAGATGCTGAGTACAGATTTTTTGGTATTCTTTGAACATTTCCGGGAAACGAAGTCTAAACTCCAGAGCAATCCCTTTACCCATTACACCTACACAATTCACAGTATTTACAAGAGCCATTGCTTGGGAGTTAAAGATATTTCCTAGAATTTCTATGTAGGCCATACTATTTATTTTTAATACATGCTATTAGATCCCTGTAGGGGTCGTTCCATTTAATGTCGTTTGTCAAACCAGGCAATAAATCCATAAAGTTGATTATCCTATTACCAATCTCTGTTTTGAATAATTCAAGACGAAGATACGATTTATCACACTTTGATCGAAAGCGGCCTCGGTCTAATGCATCAGCATCTTTCAGAACTTTCCAAATAATGCTATCTTTGACCATAGATGGGCATTCAGAATCAGCGACAGAATGATATATTATGGCATTTAGCGCTTGATTTTGGGTGTCTTTTTCGAGAACAAACTCACTGATCTTTGAATCATATTTCTTAGCGGATTTTAAGCCATGTGAAGGACCTTCCATATCAGATGATTTACCTAGATCATGAATAATTGCTGAATAATAGATAGCATCCTTAATTTGAGACGAGATCATATCTGAGTACTTTAGTATCAGACAGGTTCCAAATAAAACTCTTGTAGTGTGAGCGATGCCATGATTTGAGTCAACCATTTTGGGTTCGAATAAACTCCTGGATATCTTGAGTTTTAAACGAACCTCAAGCTGTAAAAATTCCTCAATTAGGTCTTCAGAAATTAGTGATTCTGAGTAATCAGTTGAGATGATACTGGAATTTTTATTAGTGCTATAATTGGAATATACAATCCATTCACGTTTCCCAAGGGCCAGATCAACGAAACGAACCTCAATTGGTTTCTCTGTGATTGTGAATCGTAATTCAGGATAGGCCATTATTTCGTCATCGGTTTCCTTGATAATTTTTTCGATATTGAGTATTTGAGTGTTCTTTAAACCTGAGCCTTTGATTGAAAGATATGCATTATCGAGGTATTCAGATCGGATTGAAACTTCATTATTATCAAAATTAACAATAAGTTCTCTATTCATCCTGTGAAAAATATCCCACCCATCTGCATTAATTTTCTTACAAATAGGGTCGTTGCCTAATTGAGATTTTAGCAAGTTAGCATATTCTTCGTTATAACAAATGATTTCAAATGAATCTAATGTTGAAAAATCAAATTCCTCAAGAACAAGAAATTCCTGTTGAGAATATTGTTTGTAATTTTCATAATCTGAAACTTCAGAATATAGATGCAATGTATTGAGCGATTTAGGATTTTCGCTAACTTTTTCTACTCTTGCCCAATTTGTTTGCATATTTCCAGTACTATAAAAGCACTTGTTGGAAATTTTCATTATAACTTCTTTCAAATTAAATTTGAAGAATACCGGGATAGGACACCTGGGTAATCCGAGATTACGAAATTGGGGATAATACGATTTCCAAATTTTTGACCATATTTTATTGCCCTTCCAATCATACCCATCGAAAGCCCATCCTTCCTTGCCTGACTTGGAATCCATACCTAAGCATTCATTATAAAACTGCGTCGGGGTCTGAGTACGAAAATAAAATCGAGCGTAGTCGTGTGCAGTGCTTCGTCTTGCTACAAGATTACCTGCGGCATTGGAAAATTTACCATCAGCTTTGTTTCGACTAAGAATTTTCCGGCTTTTGATAATATCAATTGCATTGAATAGATGCGTAAAATGATAAATGTATGGTTCTCTGTCAAATTGCTCTAAAAATTCAACACAATTGAATTCTTCTTTGTATTTGCTTTTAGCATTGCCAATTTTTTCAATTATTTGAGGGTTTTTTCGTAGCAATTGCCAATCCCAGTTTTTGCGATACTTTTCAATAAGTTCTTCCGTAAATTGAATTTCCAGCGATTCTGAAACATTTGACCAATTCAGAACATCTGAAAATGGTTCAAGAAGTTCGTTTGTTATTCTAAAATCCTTTCTAGAATTAATCTCAATCCAATTCAATTTGTCTTTAAATAGTTTCAGATTTTCAGTATACATTTTAAACTTATCTGATTGAGAAATAAAATCCCAATCGACATAATTTTGATACTTACTTAAAAATGAAATATCGGAAATATCAACAACTTCATTTTGGGTTATAAATTTCCAATCTAGACTTTCCTTATAATCCCAAAGAATTTCGGTTGAAAGATTTATATTTTTAGAAATTGCCTTCCAATCAATGTTTTGAGATTTAAGTAAAGAAAGCGTTTTAGAATTAGGTACAAAAGATTTGTTCTGGGAAATTAGATACCAATTAATTGGCTTGCCTATCAATTTAATTACAAGTTCTTCAGAAAAAGCAATATCTGCTCTAGTTGATATAGCCTCCCAATCCCAATTCTGGTTTAAAAGTTCTATAAAGATTTCATTTTCAAACTTAATGTCATTTCTACCTGAAAGAGTTTCCCATTCCCAAGGCTTTTCTTTATTTTCTTTTATAAATGCTAGAGAAAGTTTAACCGAAAGATTTTCTGATAGAGATGTCCAATCCCAATCATTACTAATTGTTTCAGCGAGTAGTTTCTCTGTGATATCTGAATCAGTTCTTTTAGAGAAAGAAGTAAAGTTGATAAACTTAGCGAACTTGCGGAATCGTCTTAAAAAATCTCTTTCTTTTTTGAAGCAACTGCTAAATTCTGATAGATACTCCCAATCCCATTTTTCCGACTCAATACTTAGAATTGAATCGTTCCAATTAATGTTATCTAACCTCGATAACGACTTGAAATCCCACTTATAGGATTTGTTTTTCAATAATCTAAAAATGTCTTTTAGCCATACCTCATAGCTAAACAGAGACTTATCATATTGAAAAGATTTATTTAGTGCAATAGAACCTGATAATGTTTTCCAATCAACAAACTCGATGTTTTCGTTCAAATATTGCCTTGGATTAAAACTTGTCAAATCGTAGAAATAGCTATAATCCCATTGAAATACATCTTGATTAAATGTTTGGGAAACCAAATTTTCTAACTCTTCATAATCAAATTTGCTGGTAATTGTCTTCCAAAGTTGCTGCTTTAGCTCTTCGTTAAAAACATAGATACATTTTGCAACCTCTGTCAAATATTTAGAAGGTTGTAAATCTCCTTTTTCAAAGCGCTTTTTTAAAAGCATATCCCAATTCCAGTAATCATTATACTCAGGTAGGTGATTTATGACAAATTCCTTATTTAAATTAATTGATAGGTAATCCCAATCCCAATATTCAAGATATAAATCTAATTTATCTTCAATAATAGATAAATCAATATTCGTAGTAAGGTAGTTCCAATCCCACTTGTTAACCCATTTAGGATTACCAAGAGAATCAATTTTTATTGTAGAACAAAAGCGCTTTGTAAGAATAGACCAATCCCAATTATAATCAATATGGTTAAGAATAAACTCCTTGGAGGATTTTTCAGTAACATCTTTCCAGCATCCTGAGTTAATCTCCAAATAAGATAAAACATTTGCCTTAAAAAAAACTGCCTCTAATGTTTGGCCCGATATTCTTTTAAGCAGGATGTCAAAATTAAGTTTGTCTTTTACTGATATTAAGAACTCTGAATCATTTATCAGATTCTCATTTTCGGAAATTATATCCCAATTCCAGTTAAAATCAGGAAACTTATTAATAATCCCAGTCTCTGAGATGCGAGCAGAAATAAAATTAGAACCCTTTTGGGTTTTAATTTTTGAATTGTACTTTGTAAAAAAGTCCGGATTCCATTCAATAAATGGATTACATTCGAAACCTAGAACAAAGCTACCGCTTTCCCAGGTTAAGTACCCTGAGCTTTCTAACAAGGAAATAAGTTGATCTGTCCAAAAATAATTAGCCAGATTGGGCTGATAATCAGATAATGTAAATTCTTGTGCCGATAGAAGCACTTGAACAAAGTGAGCGGAATCACAAAACAATTTTGTATGATTTTCGGAAGCAAAAGCCCGATTGATTAAAATTTTGAGATTAAGAAATCCACTAAATTGTTGTATATTTTCTAAAATAAAGAACAAATCATAATCAGTCGAAATGAACAACCAATTCCATTTTTTATCAGGGTATATCTCAATTAGCCTTTTTACCTCATTGTTATTGATTTCTGTCAATTCGGATAATTCAAAGTTTATTGTATTTATATTAGATTTGATAAACTCGAAATCCAACAACGGCATTATTCTATCCCAATCCCATTCATACTCTTTTAGTTCTGGAATCAGTAATAATGTTTTTAGGATTTCAATGCTAATATCTTCTTTGGCTGATATAATTTCAAAATTCCAAGGAAATAGAGTAGCATTTTGGATTAAAAAAACATCGTCAATCCTTAAGGATATGGAAGTCCAATCAAGATTGTCTCTATATGTTTTAAAGTACAGCTTTAATACATCAATCGGACAATGGTTTGAAATATTGAACCATTGATTTGCGTTTGCATTCTCACCCATGAAGGTAAACAATTGATTATCTTCCCAACACAAACGGGTGTCTTCTACAAGTGAATCCAAATCCAATAAATCTTCAAATGGTCTTATGGACTTATAATCTAAAACAGCCGATGGGTCTTTTAAAAGTTTCAAGTACAAGCCCCATTCTATTTTTTTCTCTTTTGAGTCTGTATTATCTTGGCTATTCAATAAATCGGTTGCCTCATTGCAGATTTTACTGTTGTAGAATATTATTGGAAAGTATTCAGTGCCCTGTTTGTAAAGACGAATTTCTACCTGAATACTTGATAATTTAAAGTGATTTGTTGGTTCCGATTTAAAAATTTGATAATTTTCTTTGGACTGTAAATTATGGCGTTTAATTAACTCTGATTCAACAATTTTAAATGCATCATTGATGTCAACTTGATCATATTTAATTTGTGTTTTTCCTGTAATTTCGGAAAACTCGCCCAGTGAAGAATAAAATGGAAAAAAAATATTCTCCTTTAATCCTGCAGGTTTGATATTGGTATTTTCTAATAACTCCTTATCCCCAGTATAGAATTTATATTTTTCTCCTAACGAAAGTGCCCTGTACCCTAAATCAGTCAATTTGAAAATAACAGGAAGTCCTTTCTCTGAAATTTGCTCAACTATACCCCAACCTAAAACAGGTTTAATAATAGCTTTAAAAATATCAAATTCAGCTTTATCGGCATATTGTTTGGGAGTTGCTTCAAAGTCGTCAAACACATTGAATCCCAATATTGTAGCAATTTTATTTTCTTCAATGAAACCATTGTTTGATTCAAGCATACTACAAATAATTCTGTCAATATCTTCAAGTGGGAAAGTTTCATAAAACGAAACCTTACAAGTGGTTTCTTTTAAACTCCAGGTGCGAAATCCTTTATCTTCAGCAACTGAAGCGTAAACAAGTTCAGAATTATTAACTATTTCTTGCCAATTCATTTTGCTTTATACTTTATAATTCGACCATTGGGATTACTTGCAATCGTTCTATATACATTGTCATATATTTCTTTTTGCCTAAACAGTTCACTATTACCAACAATAATAAGTAATCGTTTCGCACGAGATAACGCAACATTTAAACGATTAGGCGATTGAGCAAAACCTAAGTCATTTTGTGCAGGAAATCCCAATTCACCATAGAGGTAATAATCTGCTCTTTGTTTCTTATCTGAAGCAATACAATTACTTCTGACCATGGAAACAATGATTATGTTACGCTCCATACCCTGGAACCGGTCAACTGTACTAACTCTAATCGGGATTTCGTTAAATTCTCGCCTAATATTGCGCAACAGCTTTATTTGTTTATTGTAAAAACTAATAAGACCAATTTGTTGGTCTTCTGGATTTTCCCAAAACGCCTGATATTTTTTAAAGCTATCTGAATTGCGAATCATAGTTAGGACATGACGAATAGCATCAACTTCTCCCATATTTATTCTTGAGGTCCCATCTAACATTTCAGGTGAATTGGTGTCCAACCAAATTACATGGTTGCTTGGTGAGATTAGTCCTTCAACTTCAATTCCATGATAACGAGAAGCAGGATTATTCATGTTCTGGTCATTAACACCTAAGTCGATAGGTGATATTAAGCCACATTCCAGACCACCATCCTGAATATAGAACTGCTTAATAACATCATTTATGTCAGGATGCATACGATATTGCAGGTTAAAAACTCCTTTCAAACTTCTATCTATATCTTTAAAAAGACGTTCGAAATGTGAAATTTCCATTTCTTTAAAATGTTTGGTAATATATAACTTTAGATATAGTAATTTTTTTCTCTCTTCAACATTATCTATTCTATCAAGTAGATAATCAAAAGATAATATAAATTCTTCTTTATCAAGTAGTGGTGGTAATTGCCGGTGGTCTCCTATTACAATGTTTTTTTTACCGTAAATTAATGGTAGAGATAATTCGGCAGGGGTCGCTTTACTTGATTCATCCTGAATTACAGTAGTAAAGTAGATCTTATTCCGTGAGCTATTTGTCGGAAATCTATGTTCATTAGTCGAAAAATGATTTGGGCCAAAAATCTCACAATAGTTTTTGTAGAAACTTGTGGGTTTACCTCTTGTGTTTTTTTCACCGATTGAACTGCATGTTGCACCAACTACATTACAATATTTTAAATAGTTTGAATAAAAAATCTTTCGTAATTCCTTAGATGGATGAGTTAATAGTCTTAGCCAAAGTTCAAATATACCTTTATCAAGTTCTGACTGACTGATTCTTGATCGAATGTTATCAATCCAATTTTGCAGGATTAATTTTTGTGGTAACAGTTCATCTTCTTCAGACTTTTCATCAGAATCATATTGAATCGATCCATTTTCAACCCATTTTTTCATTAAATCAAGTGAAAATTGACGACCTTCTATTTCCAGTTTATCTTCGTCACCAAATCGAATAGGTTTCACTAAATTGTGATTTTTATTAACAATGCGATCAATAGCATTATCAACTGCCAGATTGGTCTCGGAAGTAAGTAATATCCTTTCATTGGCATTTTTACGGATATGTTGCCACATTATTTCTGCAATAGCAGTTGATTTCCCAGTACCAGGTGGACCTTGAATTATGACTAGATCTTCAGCCAATAACGTTTTAATAATAGCATGCTTTTGCGAATCATTCACTTGCTTATTCAACAAGTGATTTTCTATCTCTACATATGTTTCGCTTTGAGAATTTGTATGGTAATCAATATCATCTATTTTTTTTGCTTTTCCCGAGTCGAAGATAAAATCTTTCAAATTTGGGTTTTGCAAATTTTCTCCGCTTTTTATTCTATCGAGAGAATTTCTAAGTCTGTGAATTTTTTCTAAGTCACCAGTCACATCAGGATTAATCGAGGATACGATACTTTTTTCAAATAAAAGTGAAGTTTGCTCGCATTTATCGCCAGATATATCAAAAATCAATTCGGGATAATTAACTTTTATCAGCTTTCCAAAATAGTTTTTGCCAACATTAAAATCATGGCCTCGAAGTTCTTTCAAGACAGCAGAGAGTGATTCTTTCTGAGAATGAGGATCGAGTATAAATAAGTACTTTTCTTTGGACTCTGGAATCTTAAAAAGACCAAGATTAAAAGAATCTGCGTTCAATGAATTTATTTCTGATTCAATAATCTGTCTGAGCCTAATGCATTGTTCTGAGGATTGATATGGTTGATAAAAATAAAATTCACCTTTTTTGTCATTTCTAAGGCATTGGATTGATGGGAATTTCTCGCGCAAAATAGCTTCTACCTGATCTAAAGACAAATTTTGTATTTGTAAATCAACGTTACACTTGTGATTCTTATAAAGATTAAAATTTAAAAAAGGGTATTTAAGTGAAAGATTCTCAATGAGATTGTCTATTGATTCATTTTGCCAATTAAAATCCATTCCAATACTATTTGTGCTTTCACTGATACTTACTGTCTCGTTATCACTCGAAGCATATATTTGCGCCCAAACATCAGATTCGGAGTAATAATGTTTCGGCAGATAATCAGTGTCAAACTTATAAAGATCATATGTATATATGAATTTCGCTCTGAATTTTATGTTTTCAGAACCAAAATAAGAGTCAAAGAATCGCTTTAATCGTGTATATTTTAGATCGAAATCCCATTTTTCTTCGTAATAAGAACGAAATAGGTCATCTTTTTCTATGTTATTATCTTTGAGACTTGTATGAAAAGTAAATGACCACTCATCGCGATTTAGTTCTGGTAGAATAATGGATGATGTCTTGGGATCATATTTTGAGAGTACACGAGGATCAACAAAAAAAGTAAAGTCGTATCCAAAAACCGTTAGTCCGATCTCATCTTTTAACTTGTTCAGTACAGCATTGTTCAAATATCCACCAATTATTTCAATAGATCTTTGCACGATTGATATGTACTCTTCGTTATTTCCTAAATTGATTGCTTCTTTGTTCTTTTTTCTGTGACAAAGGGTTCTGTGATTAAAGTTTAAATCGGGAAATTCTTTGGAAAGGAAGAATATTGGATTGGGACGAACTTGTAAAACAACGCTTGCGGTATCGGGAATTTGAATATTTATATTAGACAGTGAAAGGGAATTTGCTAACCTAACTATATCTGGAATTGAAACCTGCAACCTTTCCCTTCTATCAAATGAATAATCAATATTAGAAAGTTCCATTATTTTTTTAAGCTTGTCAATTGTAGACTCTTTCTCAATTACGTAACCATCTATGACAGGATAAGGAGTAAAATTGATAAAATTTGCCGCAGCCCTCTCAGATAATCTTTTTTTGACCACATAATCAATATTTCGAGCAATCCTACTTTCTGCAAAAAAGTAACCATTTTCAGTATTTATATCATCAATTGAAATTCTAAATTCTTTTGAAATTTCAGCAAGGATCTCATCAATTTTTGCATTTTCGTCTGCAATCAGGTAAAGTTTATCACCAACAATTTTAGAGGAATTCGAAATAATTGATACAGGAATTGAGCGTGAAAGAAGAATTTGTTCCTGAACTTCGGTAAACTTCTGCCAGATTTCCTGAAGCTCAATTCTTGGATTTACGTTTTTCATTAGGATATTGTTAATTCGTTGATTTTGTTGTAAAGAATTAAATACTTAGAATCTCAAAAACTAATCATGTGTTGACATTAGGACTTTGAACAAGACTACAAAAACCACAAATTATCTTTTCCAAATTCAGGGACATCGAGGCCGTCGAAGTGGGGGGCTATCTGGGCGATGATTTCGGGGTATTTGATGGTGACAGGTAGGTTCTGCTGGCGTACTGATTTCCAGTACATGCGGCTGAACTGGTACACCTGGTCTATCAGGTCGCGGATGATGGTTGTATCGTCCAGCTTGCTTTTATCGGTACAATCAATTTTCAATTTGATTGGGAACGGCCATCCGTCGGCTTCGCGAAACGGCTGATTGCTGTAACGGGTATTGTTAAACAGCAGGTATTTGCGGTTTCCAATGTTGATATAGGTTCCGCTGTAAGGCATTTTATCGCTCCATGATTCATCGAAAGCCACAATATCCTCAGATTCCGTTTTGTTGATGGATATAATAAAGACAGGAATGTGAAGGTCCAAGGCTTCGAGGGCTTTCTGGATGGGTTGCAGCTCATCGTCGGACATGGTCTTGTAGAAATGGATAATCAACCTGTCAGGTGAGGAATTGACCGTTGCATATTCACGAATCTGGTGAGAGATAGATCCGGCAAGCAATTCGAGTTCATGTTTCATGAAATACTCGAAGCGGTTGAAAGTGCCATTGTTGTTGAAGCTAAAAGCACTGCCAATATACTGAACATCGGTTTCGATGTGTTTGAATGCTCCAACACCGACAATGAGTTCGTTTTTTAGCTGGGCTTTCAAACGCCAGGGCGTTCCTTTTAACTTAGCCAGGATTGCAATGGAAATATTTGTAAGGCTGTAAACATAATCAGCACCCTGTTCAATGACCTTTTTTGAATCGATGACCTGTGAGGGTATATCCCTTTTAAGCAGCAGCTCTTTGACCTTATAGTAGATTTCACGTTTTTGTAAATCCTGATCAAACTTGGTGTAAGGGGTCAAATAGATGGCAAAGTACTTCACATCCTGATTGAAGCTGCGTTTTGCCAATACTTCATTTATTTCCTGTACCGGATTTTCTTTGTCCTTAAACAGGATGCTGAAATGCGGTTCGGTGTGAAAAAGTATTTTTACATACTTATTCAAGCCTTTAAACCAGTCTAAACCGGTTTCGAGGTATGTTTTCACTGCTTTGGCAATCTCGGCATCGGAATTATGAAGGATAAAGAACAGATGTATCTTTTTGTAAGGGGTTTTGTCGTATGGACCGTTTAATTTGATGCCATTGTGAGGAACAATATCGGTTGCGCTATTTCCGAATACCATCTGATTGCTATCGAAGTTGGTAGTGCTGATGAGTGCAGGATTCACTTTCAGAAAGCCTGTATGATGCAAAGGAATGATTTCACGGAACTCCTTTATGTTTAAGAAAGTCTTGTGAAAATCGTTAATCTTGTTCCGGTAATGCTTGTACTTGTTTTCTTTTGAAGGTATTGGCGCAGGGAAACCAAGCGCCCTTGCAAGTTCGTTATTCAATACCGGATAAACGTTTTCGTAATCATCAGACAAGTCATCCGGCAGATCATCGAATTTATGCAATTGGTTTTTTACCATTACCCAATTTAACAACGAAGGCGAATTATCAGCCATCAGTTCAGCTACACTCTTCTTCAAAACCTTGGATGTACCTTCGTATGATATAAAGATTTCTGGGTATTGGCTCACTGTAGCGATCTGGACCTTGAGTGCATATTTTTCATATACTTCAAACTGGTCGGTATCTGCCGCAGGTACTGGCAACCAAATGGTATTCTCCTTAATAAATCCAACCTGGACAATCTGATTAACGATTACCCGGAAGTAGTAGTTTATTTTCCGATCGAAATAGCGCTTTATGAATGCGGGTGTTTCTTTTCTTGCATCCAAGGTGCAAGGAATAAAGCCTGCTGTTTCGCCAGTGAATGTGGTATAAACAAAATCGGAGCCGTTGGCACTTATTCCGGGAAATATAGTTTCAACTGCAGCCGGGAAGATTGATTTGTGGATACGCTGGCAACGGCCGTTGTCCGCTTTGCTGAAATAGAAAGTTAGCTTTTCTTCAGGCCAGTCGAAGGTAAGTATGTTGAAATGGAGATCGGGAGGAGGCATTTCGTTTTACTTAAATGGTTCAAAATATGGCTGAGAGGTACTGTGTATTGTCTTCAATGAATACAATGTGGTTGTAAGTAAATTCGTCGCGGGTTGCACCGTTTGCGCCCCAAACCGAGCAAATGTCTTTGAATGGCGTGACGGAGAGTATCCAGGCGTCAATTGAAACAGTGAGATCAATCTTATTTTGCTTCAAATCCTGATTGATTTTCTTTTCGAGGTCTTTAACCTGATCGCGGCAGAAGATAACTTTTGGATTATTGAAGTTGCGTGTTTCGCGGATTCCTTTGGGATCAATGAAATAGATATGCTGATGCCCGGGTTCAATAATCCATATCATGAAATCGGGATAGAAGGAAGAACTCTCGATAAAGAAACCCATTCCTTTTTGCGAAAGGTTGCGCAGCACAAATACTTCCTTATTTTTAAAGCGTTCCTGTTCACTGTCGATAAATCTGCGGAGGTGCAGCATGAAATCTCTTTCTCCCTGATTTAAGCGTACCGGAACAGTCTTAATCTCGTTGAATTTTTCGCCTTTTGCCCATGAAGCGATCGGAGAGTATAGATGATGGCTAAAATGGAGAGTCGGAATCGTGCCATCGTCGCGAAGATAGAGTTGACTGATATTTGCCGATAGTTCCTTTATGACTTCTTCGTATTGTTTGGGCACTCTCACAATCATTTGCTGCGATGCCGGGAACATTTCGCCCTGAGAAACAGGATCAAGAAGGTCGTAAGTAAGGTGCCTGGTAAGAAATGCTTTTTCCTGATCGGCATAGAATTTATTGATATAGTCCTTGATGATGAACCCGGCAATGTTTTGCAGTTTTCCGTTCAAGACTTCCTGCATACCGAATTGTTCGGGGTGGCTTAAAATATTATAAGCATTCCCACGGATAATTTCTTCAATAACCGGAAGACTGATCATAAGGTTTGTGTAACCTTTCAGCAACTTATAGCGATTTGCTTCGAGAAACAGGCTGCTGTAGTTGATAAAATCCAGGTACGGTTTTGTGAAATTAACCTCATACCCTCCTGAATCATCAGCCACACCTCTGCTGAAACTGCTTACAGCTACTGAAATTTTATTCCGGAGGTCGATAGTAACACGATTGGCAATAGCGGGCTTATAGCTAAGCTGGATGAGTTCGTTGCGGAACGACAGGCCTTGCTCTGTTTTAAATGTAAGAATATGCCGATTCCATTCATCGGGTCTGTTATAGGCTATTTTTACCGGGAACTCCTCATATACCGGCACTTCTTTACCGATTTCTTCCAGAAAACGGTTGATATAGGAAGCATTGAGGCCAACTATAGAGATTGTTTGCAGGGCTTTGAGGTGGTAGGGAGTTCCTGCTTCATCGCGTTTTAAGGATAGTTCTTTCCCTTTGAGGCGCACCCCCCGGCCGAACAACTGAATGATTTGGGCACCTTCGCTTTTACCCATGTTCATTAATCCCATGCTTGAAACACGCCATGAGTTCCAGCCTTCAATAAATTTTTTAGACCCAATCAGGATATTAATGGAAGAATCGGAATCGGCAATGGACCCGAACAATGACCGGGAATAATTGTCATCCTGTACGGTCAGATCTTCGTCTTTCTCTTTTTCGAGATTTTTTACATAGGAGGGAACATCGCCAATGTTGATTACTGCAAAATACTGCTCTCCCGATTTTGTTTTAAGGGCAATTTCACCATCAGCCTGTTTTATCTCCCAGGCTTCAATATTACCGATGCCATGAAAAACCTTTTGAAGAACCTGATCGGCTGTAGGCTTGATTTCTTTCAGATATGTGAACCGGTTCTTGAAAATGTCGTCGCCGAGTTGGTTAATGAGGCCTGAATTTTCAGAAATGATGTTATCAATTATCCGCTGGAAAACTGAGGGGTTTTTCAGGACAAAGGTGAAGAACCGAACTACTTTTGTTATGTCGGATTGGTTGCCTTCGCCCTGAACTTTACTGCCTACGAAAATCCATAGGGGTTTCTCGATGTTAAACGGCCTCAGTCCCTCTTTGTGCTTATCAAATAATTCCAGTTGCTCGTAGAATCCAAGCAGACTTGCCGACAAGAGCAAGCGGTTTTGATCTTCTGTGTATTCGTTCTTTACATCTAAGTTGAACACTGAAAAATCTTTGCCGTAACCATCAGCATAGAAATGGCGATATGAATAGTCGAAAATGATAGCGCGTCCATATTCCTGTAAGAGGTCCTGGGTTCCGGCGCTAATTATCTGACCGAAGGTAGCAGAATACTCAAACGTGAATGAACCCTCGCCACGTGTAATGTGTTCGCGCAGACCTTTCCATGCCCGTTCTTCGGACTTCTGCCCTTTGTGGCCTTCGTCGATAAATACCAGGTTTTTATACTCAGCAAAGTGATCAACATCCACACTTACTCCTTCGCCGGACTTTTCCTTTACCAGCTTGGTTATTTCGAGAATTAATATTTCATCATCCCCGGTTTTAAGGCTTTCTTCGCTGCCCGAATACAATTTGGCCGGAATGCCACTGGCGGTAAGATCGTCGTAATGTTGGCGACTGAGCCCTTCGTTGGGCGTGATCAGTATGATGTTCTCCCAATCGGGGAAATATTTAACAATCTGCCAATAATTGCAATGCATAATCAGCGTTTTGCCGCTTCCGGTTGCCATCCAGAAAGCTAACTTTCGAAGGTCGGCAGCAGTGTAATCCTCAATAATCTTAAAATCTTTTGATGCGTGTTTATACGCATTCAGGTTGCTTACAAATGTTTCGGGATCCTGACTGTACTGATCAAGGTAATACTCGGTGAAAAGCAACGAAAACCATTGGTAGTATTTAAATGAAAGGAATGGTTCAGCCCTGTTTTCACGCAGCTTTTTCTCATATCCCTGTATTGCTTCGTCGTAAGTGAAGATGGTTTGGTTTTCGATCAGCTTTTCGGAACGGTTCAACAAGATACTTGCAAAGAAAGTATGCCCTGATGAGTTGGTTCCTGTTTCCCTGGTATTAAATTCTTCGCGAAGGGAATCAAAGGTATCGTACCCAAACTGGCGTAGGATGTAGCGGAATAATATGAGTTGTTTGTTCAGTTGCATTGGATCGTTTCAGAGTTTCAGAGTTACAGGGTTTCTTGGTTTCAGGCTTGCCTGCCTGGGCGGGGTTGCGGGTGAGAGGACAGGGTTTCAGACAAGGGCCCAGGCCTCATAGCGTTTTTGGCATTCTGATTTCGGAAGACCGAGGCGCGGATTTATAATTTCAGTGAGCGTTTTAAGAGCAGTTGTGGCTTCCATACCAGATAACACGCTACATTCCACAAGCCGGTCAAAAACCCAGAGATAGCCATAGGCTTCCAGGTGATTATTGCGGGCATGTTTTTTTAGGGAGTTGTCGCCTGTTACCAATACTCCAGCCATTTTGCGGGCATGGAAGAAGGCAGAACAATCCTGAGGGGATAAAGTGGGCTTTTTCAGGTTGATTTCGTTTATTTCATTCAGATCGTTATCTGAAAAGTCAACTACAACCAGTTTTGTTGCCTGAATATAAGGCTCGAGTTCGGCTTGCTGGTAGTCGTAAAGTTCATCCATGATGGGGGCTGTTGTCTGGAACTCGAAGGGCAGACTAAAGAATTGTTGCAGCAGCCCAAGCTCAACAAGATCAATCAGAATATTTGCATCATTGACGATTACCCTCACAGCGCTAAAAATTCTTTACGAAACTCCGCCAGTTTCTGATTCATAATATTGGCAGCTTTGCTGAGCGAGATAATTTCCTCCGCTGCTGCACGATAAGTGAGTTGCTTAAATCTCAAGGCTTCTTCGGTTCCGGAATAGGTTCCCAGTCCTTCTTCTTTCCGATTATGACTAATCCATTTGCGAAAACGCAAATAGGAAGATTCGGAGATTACTTCCAGTAACTTAGCCCTGGCCATGAGCGCCTGAACGGAAATGCCGTAAGTAGCTTTGTATAACCGATATTCAGGGATTGAGAACTGAGACCGGATTTCACCTAACTCTTTTTTGAAAGTAGTACGAGGCAGCAACATAGCCCCTGCAAACTGAAAGCACAGGTGCTCAATGTCGCGGGGCGTGAATTTTGGATCGAAACTCAATAACAGGTGACCTAATTCGTGTAAGGCAGTAAGCCTTTTCCTGTCTGCCGGATAGTTGTTGTTGACTACAACTACAGGGTACCTGCCGTCAGCCCAGCCAGAAAGGCCGTCAAAGGCTTCGTGTGCTGCGATTTCGATCACTTTGATTTCGTGATCTTCGAGCATATCGATGACGTTGGGTAGCCCGTTGAAACTCAGATGCCATTCGTACAACAGTTGTTCGGCTGCCAGTTCCACCTCTTCGGAAGATTTGATGACAACATCCTGCAAGGGATTAACGAAATCAGTCTGGATGTTGAGGAACTGCTCCAATTCGATGTAGCGTTCGATCGTATCGGTGGCTTGTTGCCTGATACTTGCCAGATCTTTTTTGGAAAGCCTGCTCTTTTTGCGAAAATCTATCTGGCCTATTTCGATGGAGAAAGGGCGAAAGAAATAATCGAACTTAACATCGAGGGCTTTGGCCAGGGATGCCATTACTTTGCTGTCGGCCATCATTTCGCCCTGTTCATACTTTGAAATGGCATTCTTGGAGACGGTATTGCCCATGCGTTCCACAAGTTGATCCATGGATAAGCCTGCACGAATACGTGCGCTCTTGAGCCGTTTACTAAAAATATCCTTCATGGTGGCAGGTGTGTTTTGGTTTACAAAATTAAACTAATATAGTTAAATGTAAACCAAATTGTAGAAGGTAAGCATTTTTTATTATTTCTTTAAGGGATTCATATGTACAAGTATGTTTTGGTCTTATAGATGTTCTTATAGTAGTGCACACGTTTTATCTCCATCTAAAAGAGGTTTATTTGCTGATAAACAATTAGATACAACTATATTGCCTACCTTAGGTCTTATAATTGTCTTATAAAAATGGCTTATAAAAATAGCATGTAAATATGGCTTATAAAAATGCCTAATCTTTTTCCCTTGTAAGACCACTTGTTTCATGCCAATTTTATTTATTACAATTTGTGACAACAACTTCATTGTTAAGAAACTTTATAAGAGTACCCATTTTGACTTACTATCCGATCCAATATTCCTGATTATTTTTTTTTCTCTTAGCTCGGAAAGAAGGTTGGTGATTTTAAGTTTCTTTTGTTTGTCAGTATACAAATCAGACAATCTATCCCAAAGTAATTGTTCAATATCTGGTCGTGAAAGATACCCGTGGTCTTTAATACCTTTGATAATCCAATCAAAGTATTGTTGTTTGGAGAAAGCCTTATTACGGGTATAGGCTGCTTTCTGACCTGTAATTTGAGCAACCTTGGCCGAGATAATGAGATTTGGTTTCTTTCCTTCGATCAGACCTTTAGAGCGCAAAAGCTTAACCTGTTCAGTTGTTAGTTCGAAGCGTTTCTGCACTTTATCCAGCAGCATGATTTCTAACAAACTCAGAGAACTATTGCGTGCCAATACGCGGGCGTAATTAATATCGATAACTTTACCTATAATTGTCAATTTCACCCTGTTACCAGCAAAATCATATTCGGGCATCGGAAAAAAACGCGTCCTCTGATAGTTGAACATTCTTTTAATACCACTTCCAATGGTATCCACCATTTTAAGATTGAACATGGCAGTGGCCAGGAAAGGATTCCGGTAGATTTCTTCAGGAGCATCCCTGTTGATTACATTCTCAACAGTGCCTGGAATAAAACTTCCAACATTAGTAAAGATCAGTTCATCCTCTTTCTCAACAACATTGATCTTTCCGGCAAGCGTATAATCCTGATGAGCTATACAATTATTCAGCGCTTCACGTATAACATACGGTTCGTATTGGTCAACTTCTTCGGGAAAAATAGTATCATCGCGCAGGTAGCGATATTTAAGGTTTCGGATTCTTTTAAAAACTTCATCTGCGCTTAAAAGGAAAGGGCAACTGTAAACAGAATAGTCTTTCTCATTTCCTTCTTTGTCTTTTAATATCCAGCGAATTTTAACGTCTGCCGGACTTATAAAGTGTTCCGACTCAGGTTTACCCAGGAGAAGAATAGCAGTACGGGTAACCTTACCCCGTATCGTAATTTTAGCCTTATTAAGAAACGTAATATCGTTCCATGAATCCACCTCAGTCGCCAGGTCAGGAAATTTATTTTTATAATTTTCTCTGGCTTTCAGGATTGCTTCAGGGTCGAGGTCAGAAATGTCAGCCTCATGGCAAATTGCAGAACTCCAATCGGGCATTGAAGCCTGGGCTCTTATCCGGTCAAGTTCTTCGATATTAAGGGGGGAAAGTTCCTGTCCGTTCCTGCCATAATAATGCCCTTCCCATGCTACGGGAATACCGCTCGGCGCAGCAGGTATCTGGAACATTACTACCCGTCCTTCCGGTAGATTAAGTTCATAGATTTCAATAAATGTGATTCCATTGGTTGTTTTACCGGCAATTTCTGCTTTAAGACTATCCAGATATGGGCGATTGTTATTCCTAAATAATGAACCAACAATATTTTTCTTCTTATCCTCAACGCCAAAGATCAGCCAGGATACGTGCTTGCCTTTAAGATTAGCCTCGTTGGATAAAGCAGAAAAGTACCTGCCCAATTTGTTGAAGTCGTAGTTGCGATTGGCTTCTTTAAACTCGACAACCTCGGTTTCGGCCGGTAATGAACGAAGTTCATTTAAAATCTGAACAAGCTGCGACTCTGTCATTGTATCATCTGTTTAATAGCTTACCCTGTAGTTTAACGAACTCAGGACATCATTTTATTTTTAAAAATCTCCTCTATGGGCTGGTAGCCTTCGATGTGAGCCTGTCCGCTGATGTATAACTGATCGTAAGTAAAGGCTTCCAATTCGGCGAGGAGGGTTTGCCGGTCGGCTTCGTAATCGGGCAGTTGCCAGCCGGCAGTGTTGCGCCAAACAACGAGCAGTTGTTTTCCGGCATTGTTATGACCTGAAACGAACTGATAGTTTTGGCCATTAATTTGTTTGGTAACGCATTTCTGCATGTGTAAGCCGATGAGGTAATTGAAGGTTTCGACCAGATCGACAGGCTGCTCATTGTCGTACGTATAGCCATCCCACACTTTCAGGTTATACGCCCAGGGATTGGCCATGGCATCGGTATTGACCAGCGTGGGGCTGCCCTGCGTTTCGAAATTAAGGAAGTATTTGGGAATGTATTGATCAAATTCAAGCGCTTTCTGCATTGATTCCTCAGGCGCCGTGAATGCAATATTTTCGAGGGCTTCTTCGTACTGTTCGAGGCGCTGGTATTTGAAGAATCCACCTCCTTTGAATTTTGCTTCTTTTGTTATGCCCGACTCTTCACCATACAAGACTTTTTTCATTCGTGGCAAAATGAAAGTGAAAAATTGATCACCAGCCTCAATCCCAATCCATTTTCTTTTCAATTTTTGAGACGCAGCTACAGTAGTTCCAGATCCTAAGAAATAATCTAGAATGTAATCACTATGTTTTGATTGGCTATCGATTATTCTTTTTAGTAATAGCTCAGAATTTTCAGTTTTAAATCTCCAGTTATTTGAATAACCTTTTATGTCCAACCAGTTATTGTCAGACATGACAAATTCTCTGGGTGGTATCCAGTATTTGATTGAACCTATAATATTATTATCACCGAACTTCCAAAGAAATTCTTGGTTCTTACCCGTTTTCTCCCAGTATTCATCTAGAGAAATCTTGGAATTAGCAAATTCTACAAGATACTTTTCATAGTTTTCAAGTGCTTTGAAAGCTCTTTCTTTACTCCACATCCATTGACCTTTCTCAAGATTTACTCCTTTGATTTCATATCTTAGATTAGGACGATTTTCTGCTTTCCAGAATGAATGCCATTGAGAGTTTGCTTGTTCAACTGAAGTTTTCTTTAGAAATCTTTCAAATCTGGAATCAAATGATCTTGAGTACCAATAAACATTATCATAATTAACTGTGATTGATTTAACTGAATCAAATTGTTTATTCAAATCACCTTTATTTAATTCAGCCCTCCTTACAATAATCTCATTCCTAAAATTCTCTTCACCAAAAGAAATATTCATTAGACTTCTAACTAAGAAATTTCCGTCATGATTACATCTAATGAAAATAGAACCATTTAATGGGTTAAGAAGATATTTTGAAATTGCTAAGCGGGGTTCTAAAAGAGAAAGCCAAGTAGAATCTTTATAATCTACTTTATAATTATATTCTGGCTCAGTTCCCAAATTGAATGGAGGATCAATATATATAATTTTAATAATATCATGGAATTTGGGACCGATTAAAACCAGACCATGGTAGTTATCTGAGTGTAGTATTAGCCCGTCGGCTTTTTCTTCGAGGTTAATTTTGGCTGACAAGGCATTGAGGAGGTTTTCTTTGAAAGCTGCGGGGAAATGTACCGTGTCGATGGGTAATTTCCTCCATGCAAAGGCATCGGCTTTGAGGAGGTCGATGGTGAGCGGGCAGGCAGGTATATTTTCTTTACCAAACAGTTCAATCCACTCGTCCAGTTGCTTTTTGTTGGCAATAACTTCGAGCAACAAGGGAGTGGCCGTTTCGATGCCGATATACTCCACCAGCCGGTCGATGGTGATGACCCATTCGGTTGACAGGACGAACTTTTTCTTTTCCCAGAGTTTTTTCTGGAACTCCTCAAGCTGGGCCAGAAACTCGATAATGGTATCCGCAATCAGCTTGAATACCTTAATGGTTTTGAGGTTGTGTTTTATATGGTTGAAATGCTCGTCGTTTTCGGACACGTAGAGGTCGTCCACATTTACCAGTTCGCTTTTAATATAGAAATCGAGTTCGCGCTGCAGGAAGCCTTTCAGGTTTTTATGGATAAAGAAATCGTAGGAATTTTTACGGGTATAACGATGAAGGTGTTGCAGGAGGAGGCTTTCGCCCTTGTCGTCGGCTGCCCAGAGGTTGATGCAGAGTGGTTCGTTTTTGAAAGCTGCCTTTATTTTATCGGCTGCCTCGGCATCGAGTACATCTTGTTTGTTGCCGGTATAGGTTTTCTTTTCATCTTCAGTAAATGCACGGTATTCGAAGAAGATGTCCAGGACCTCACCCCGGCCCTCTCCTGAAGGAGAGGGTGAAAGTCCGGCGGGCTTGGCGGAAAGGATGAAGTAGCGGGCTTCGTTGGCTTTCACGTTGCCTTGTTCGGTTTCGGCTTCGGTAAGCTTAAAGTTTACGATGAGATTGCCGGAACCGTGCGGTACTTTGAAGGCGTATTTCTGGAAAGATTCGGAGGATTTGATGTAGTACTGATCCTGGTTAGCCCAGTAAAAATGGGTTTCTTCGCCGTTGTAAGGCACTACGTACTTTTCGTTCTTTCCAAACCGGCGTTTGCTGATAAAGTCGCCTTTGTCGTAATAACGGGAAAAGAAAAGGGTAAGATGATTGTAAATCAGGTTCTCGGTTTCTACAGAAACCCTGGCATGCTGGACCTGCTGCTGCAATTCCTGGTAATGCTCTATTTTATCCTTTCCGTACTTCAGCAGGGTATTCTTTTCGTTTTCATCGGCAGAAAGCCAGCCTTTGATGATGTCGTCGTGTTCCAGTTCCTGCAGCTTTTGAAGCGCTTCCTGCGATTGGGCAAGGGTAAGCACCTGTAGTTGCTCCTTCACTCTGTCGACCAGGAGTTCGTTGATGAACTGTTTTATTTCAGTACGCTTGTAGTGAAGAATTTTATACACACCGAAGTCCAATTCCTGGCTTTCGAACTGGAAGAGTTTGTTCAAGAAGGATTGAAGTTTTTCGAGTGGGGTAGTATTCTTATCCATCGGGAGAGTTTTCTCGGTTAAATATTTCAATGGCTGTCTGATTTCTGTTTATACATTCACTGATCAGATCAGGTAAATTGATGAATATATATAACACTTGCAAATATAAAAGAAAACGATAAAAATCTCAATAAAAGTTATTTACATAATTTTGTTTATTACCTGATTAAAAGCGCTTAACGATGAGAGGCGTTACTGTTGAACTGAAATAGCTGCAATCGTTAATTTCATCAATATAAATTTTAAAGAAGTACTATATGATAATGTAAAGCGCTTTCAATCAGCCTGTATTCTATCCTTGTTGTTTTCCCCGCTGTAATTGGCTTCGAGCAGCGCTTCTATGTCCGATATCCTGTAATAGAATTTGCCGTTGATACGGCTGAACGGCAAAGCTCCGCTGTCGCGCAATGTTTGGAGCGTCCTCTGGCTCACATGCAGCATCTGCATCACATCCTGCCTGTCGGCCCAGGTTGCGGAAAATCTTTCTTTCCACGGTATTTTGTTTTTCTGCATGGCTTCGGCAATAGCCTTTATTTCATCCTGCATCGAAAAGATCAATTCAACAATCCCCATCATAGTTCCTTTCCCCTTTGCATCGTTTGAATAACAACTTCCCCGATCGTCTTCACAGTCGGAATACTGATTAAACCTTTCGGTCCTACCCGGACTTGTTTGTAATTTGTCCATTACTGCACTTGCATTAAGTTGGAAATGGACATTTGGCCAAATGTCATCCCTGATTATCAGGAACGAGGCAAAAATCAGAAAGAGTTATCAGTAATTATAAAAGCGGTATTTTCATCCCGCTCAACATGCAGATATATTGATAGTTATAAATACGGATAGCATTAACAAACGGTATTTTGAAGGAATTTTGCTTCTTTTATCCTGTGGGTAAATTGCCAAACCAAATATGTGTTTCGGCAAAAGCCGCCACCTCCTCAGGGTTATTCTTATAGTTCCTGAACTGTCTGTCAATGTTAATATTGTAGCGGTAATCAAGAAATCTGCGGATATCAACAGGCCGTATTGCTTTTTTCCCTTCAAAATTACGTGGTGAGAAATAGCCTTTTTTGATCAGCAGGTGATAAATAGCCGCCATTTCATTCTTCATGCCGTGCCTGTTGGTAAAATTGTAATCTGTATCAATATATCCGTGCAGGTACAATTGTTCTTCGAAAGTCGCAAAACGGGAGGGCGTATGGATGATTGTTCCGTAAGGCAAAACACCTTTTGCTTCTTTGCGGAAGTCAGCGGCGATGGCTCTGAATTCCGCCTGCTGTACCCGTGTAGCAAGGGGTGAACCGGGTGTTGCTATTTTGATTTTATCAATCTTAATAATCCCTGAAGGGTCAGGCGCTCCCTGCCTGAAATATAGTCGGTAAATATCCTTTTCATCCAGAATATCCGCACTGACGAGTTCCGGGTAGGAATCCTGCACTTCCAGGTACAGGCGGACAAGAACCTGTTTCAGGTAACTGGTAATATAATTCCCATCTTCATTCACAGCGCCTTCGGGGCTGTTACTTTCCTGAAAACCGTGTTGTTCAAGGGCATAACCATGTTCTTCCATCACCCGGGCAACATCCTGTAACTTGTCGTTCAGTGTCCTGGTGAGTGCCATGTGTATCAGGTATTTTTTGGCATGCTGGTCAATGCTCAGGCTGATTTCATTGTGAAATTCATTCAGGAATCGGTTTGCTGCATTGTCAATCAACATCCTGAAATATTTCCTTTTAGCAGTCAAAGCTTTGGGGTAATTCACTTCATACAAAGGCTGAATATTGCAAAATACCTTTTGAAGCCCGTTTAAATCCTGTTTAAACTTCGCTTCCGGCACATCGGTCAACAGCCAGGGCCTCAGGTCAAGAAACAAAATCCGGTTATATTCTCCGATGGTTGTATTCATAATACCTGGCATTTTCTATTGTATAGTCTAAATTCTCTTGATTTATCGGTGGTATAAAAATAAAGAGGTCAAACTAACCTGTATACCTGTATTCCGGAATATCTTTCCGGCAATTCTGCCTCAGGTTTTAAGTTATTCCGGAATGTTCGGATCCATCATCCGGGTTTTTATCTTTCAAAGTTGATAATAATCATTGAAATCATCAAATAGAAGCATAACAGAAATAACCTTTTCGAATTCTCTTTCAGCAAAACCTGCTGATTTATAGCCCGGTGAAATGCGCTTCATCTCCGCATTTCCTCCGTATCAACGCTCTGACAGAACCAGTTCATTAAGGGGTCAGGTTCGCTTTGAAGCCGATCTATGTGCAGACAAAAGGCATCCTCAAACCGTTTATGAAGCGAACCTGGTATATCCCTGATATAGCGCCGGCATGATCCTGGCAAGCGCTCGGATACATTCAGAATCATAATTCATAAGGGTTTTTGTCAATTCCCCTGCTTCCCCCGTTTGATTGACAGGCTCTATTTGTCAGGAAGAATATGACAGGAGGATGTAAAATGATGCAAAGCATTCCGCCGGCGGGCTTTTGCATGCTAATTGTCAGTTCATTCATGGTCTGCATAAGTTGCAGACAGCAAATAAACCTTAAGGACAAAATGTTATGAGCAAAAATAAACTCAACTTACCTGATATTTTTCGGGGTAAAATCGGAAACCTGATCATTTCAAGCTGGAAAGGCAGAACCTATGTGAAAATGAAACCGGAAAAAATTAAGGATGCCAGAACGCCGGATCAGCTCATACAGCGGACGAAATTTGCCACGATAAGCCGGATACTATCTCCGTTGTCGCCTTTTCTGCGGTTAGGTTTTGGCTCATACGCACAAAAGATGACATCCTATAATGCTGCTATTTCATGGAACATGAAGAAAGCAATAGCCGGCGCCGGCAGCCAGTCCGGAATTGACTATGGCGGATTTCTGTTCTCCAAAGGAACTTACGTCTCAGTTGACAAGGCGGCATTCATTCCGGCAGGCAATCTCACCCTGGATTTGTCATGGAACCCTGAACATGAACCCGGTGCAGGAAGAGATGATGACCGGGTTTATGCCGTTGTCGTCAATGAGACCCTGGGGGAATCAAATTATTTTGCCGATATAGCCTTCAGGTCTTCCGGCAGCGCCAGGATCCATTTGTCTGCAGCCCAGCCAGGCGATACAGTTCACTGCTATCTGACCGTCATCAATTCGGTTAAAGGCACCGACGGAAAAAACAGGCAATATATTGCCGACAGCATATACTTAGGCAAGGCTGTTCTTAGTTAAGAATTTTCATAAAATCAGGTAACGTTCCGCCCCCCCTTATTCATACTGTAATGTCTTCCCCGGGAACGCCGGCTTTATTTTTTGAGTTTGTTTTATCCAGGGGCCGGCAGATTCTTTCTTTGTAAGAAGTAGATCTCCGGCATCCATTGAAGAATAATCCTTTTTTTTTAGCAAAATTCGTCAATCCCGTCTGATACACAGGCTGATATATTGTTAAACCTGCCTAAATGAGTGTCACGGTGACATACCCTCCGAAATCGGTTGCAGTGTTTTGCACATCGTGTCACTGACACTGTCAGGGTATTAATGACATGTCCGGGCAGGGCAGGGCAATAGTATGCAAAAAAATCCCGGGAATAACTATTCCCTGAAAATTGATGAATGGCAAGTATCTGCGGCAATGTCGCTGCAGTGTAAAAATTATAACATTATGGCAACCTTTAAACAAGGAATCCATGGAAACTTCAAGGGTAAGGTCGGCAACATTGTCGGCTCCACCTGGAAGGGTACGGGCGTAATGAGGATCCGCCCTGCTTCAGTTAAAAACCCCAATACCGAGCTTCAGCAGGCCCAGCGCCAACGCTTTGGATTGGTCGGGCGCTTTATACAGGCGCACCGTAATTTAGTGAACATAGGTTTCAAAGCCTATTCTCCCGGCATGACAGCTTCCAACGCCGCAATGTCGTACAATCTGGCTAATGCCATCAGTGGTGAATTCCCGGATCAGGCTGTTGATATGACGAAAGTTCAGATCAGCCGTGGCATCCTCGCACCCCTGACGGCAGCCGAAATTACCTCCACTGCTCCGGCAACCATCGGGTTGGCATGGAGTAACAACTCAGGCATGAGCAATGCCAACGAAACCGATCACATATCGGTAAGCTGTTACGACGCCTCCACAGGGGAAGTTGTCTATTTCCTGAACTGCGCTGTGCGTTCTGATGGCAACGTAACGCTGAACCTGGCGGCAGAGTGGTCGGGTAAAACCCTGCATGTACTGGCATTTTTCAATTCGCTGAAAAATCCGTCGGATGCGGTTTCACGCGAGTTGATCTCCAACACGGCCTATGCCGGTTCGGTTGTTCTGTCCTGATATTAGCGGCATTCTTATCAAAGGAAAGAGGCTGCTGATAACCGGCAGCCTCTTTTTTTCAGTCAGGTTTTTGCATTATGTATGATAGAATGTAATATCTACTCAAATCATAAAACAAAATTGTCACAATAAATGTATAACAGTCGTTTAGTCTGAAGATATCGAACTATTCCGAATACCGAACCGGTATAGGATTCAGGGGGGTGGCATATCTTACCCCCTGGCTTTCATCATTTATTATTGAACTCCGACATGGTCTTTGCCATTCCCGCCAGAATAAAGCTCTTTACCATTTCTACTGCCGTATTGATGCGGGGAATGAGGATTTTTCCCTCCGAAGAACTCCAACGGCCCACGACTTCCGGCCAGAAGGTCTGTTGGCTGTCATCATAGAAACCGGCAAGGATAATATTGAGGAAACCGACAGAGATCAGCGCGATAGATGCGATCATGATGATGTTGCGGGTCCGGTAGATGCAGTTGCGGATGATCTGATTCCGGTTTCACAGGGCAACCAGCTTGTCAGAACGCTGGAAAAATAGCTTTTACTCATGATCATTCATAAAATACCGGGAATCATGATGATTTTCTGTATTTTTATTTCTGATTTAACAGATACTATACCAGTGTTTTAAGCTGAATTTTTTTCTAATTTGCGACCGTTATGCATAACAATTTCAAACAAACTGGTTTGTCGGTGCTTCTACACCCTGCAACATTAGCTTTGCCGGTAGCCCTGATTTTTATCCATATTCTTCCGGATGTTTACGACAAATATACCATCCGGCTCGACCATGAAAAAATCCATCACGACGATTCAAGGTTCGAATACTACGATCTGGATCACGACGGCATTTCGGAATGTAATTATGTAGGCTGTAATGCTATCAGCGGGTCAGCCATAGTAGTCCACAATCAGTTGGGTATTGTTCATCATTGGGATTTTAAAGGGAAGTTTTTAACGGATAAGGACAGATGCCTGGTTGGTGATTGCGACAATAACGGCAAAGATGAAATATATGCGTTTACCTATACGACGGATTCACTTTTACTTAATGGGATTGATTACCGGAATCAGGGCCGGTTTATTATACATAACAAATTAATAATCAGGATAAAGCGATATAACAACGAGGTAGATTTTAATCTTAAACTCATTACCCTGACTGATTTGGATGGAGATCGTTTTAAAGAACTTGTTTTTGCGACATCAACCGGTTACGGGGTGAAACCCAGACGGGTATATGCTTACGATATTAAGAGGGACAGCCTTTACTCATCTCCCGAATTGGGAGGCCATATCGGTCCATTCGATGTTAAAGATATTAATGGCGACGGGTTTAAAGAAATTGCAGTGTCCAATTACGGTCCGGGCAACAATCACGATTTGACTGATAAAATGCCTGATACCTGCGCTTATGTTCTTGTGCTCAACAACAGCCTGAATTTCCTGTTCCCTCCTATCCCATTCCCGGGGAAATATAATGGAATCTATAGTCAATTTATCCGCGACGGGAATCGATACCTGTTGGCCACTTACTGGTCGCTTAACAGCCAGTTGCCAGGTAATCCTGAAATCAAAATATTCGATGCAAAAGGAAAAATGTTATATGAAAGGAAATTTCCTGTCCGGTCAAGATCACAGGAGAAGAATATAGAGGTTATTGAAACCAGGAAAGGCTGTGATAAGTTGTTGTTGATTCCTCATTATGGAAATCTATCGGCTTTCAACGTCCGGTTACATTCGGTCAGAATCCCTGAAGTCGGGAATGGAGAGCCCGGTCACATAAAATTTGATTTTGATCAGGATGGCCGGCAGGAACTATTACTCAAATCTGTGAAACCCGGCGAATGGATTATTCTCAGAAATTCGCTTAAAAATCCGGTAATGCTTAAAATGCAGGAATGTCAGCGTTTACCTGCTATTTTCCTGATCCTCAATAAGAGTGAAAAACCAAAATTCAGCCTGCAGCTTGATGAACACGAGTATGTATACAAGTATAGCTTCAACCCTCTTTATTATTGGAAATATCCCCTGTACACAGGCATCTATCTGAGTGTTTTCCTCTTTATCATGCTTATCCGTTATATTCTTAAAATTCAGATAAAGAAAAAATATGAAGCAGAGAAGCGCTTAACCGAAATGCAGTTGAATGCCATCCACAGCCAGATGGATTCCCATTTTACATTCAACGTAATAAATACGATCGGGTCGGCCATATTAAAAGAAAATAAGGGACCTGCATATATTTTGCTCACCCGTTTTTCAAATCTTCTGCGGTCAACGCTTGCCGATTCTGACAGTGTTACCCGTAAATTATCCGGAGAATTACTATTCGTGAGAAACTTTCTTGAAATTCAAAAAACTCGTTTCAAGAATGTGTTCGATTACGAGATTATAGAAGACAATCCGTCTGCCACCGATCAGTTGGTCCCAAAAGGTTGTATACAGACTTACGTGGAAAACTCCATCAAACATGGGCTGAGTAACAGGAAGAGCGGCGGAAAGATTACTATAATAACAAAAGCGGCATCAGACAAATTGATAATAACCGTCGAAGATAACGGAATTGGCCGGGCTGCAACTCCTATCAGGAAAGAAGGCTCTACAGGCAATGGTATCAACCTGATGCATCAGTATTACGAAATTCTTAACAGGAATAACAGTGATAAGATAACTGAAGAAATCATTGATCTATACGGCCCGGAAGGCAAACCTGCAGGAACGCGGGTCGTCATAACTATCCCCGGCGGATTTGATTTCGGTAAAAAATGAGTATTCAGAATTTACAACAGGTTGAACCTAAATAATATTTGTACCATGAAACAGAGATATACCGCCATGATCGTCGATGACGAGCCTGAAGCCATTGCTTCGATGGAAATTCTCCTGGAAGGAATTGAAGATATTGAGGTTGTATGTTGCGCCACGGAGCCTGAAAAAGCGCTCACTTTATTCAGGCATTGGAAGCCCGATTTGTTGTTTCTCGATATTCAAATGCCAGCTCTCAGCGGATTTGAAATTCTTGAAAGACTGTATTTGCTGCATTATGGTCCCTGCGTGATTTTTACCACCGCGTATGATAAGTACGCTCTGCAGGCTATCAAGGCAGGGGCTTTCGATTACCTGCTCAAACCGGTTGATATGGATGAGCTTAGAAAGACCGTGACAAAGGCAGTGGAAAAATGCAAAGCATTCAACATTGAACAAAGGCTTTCTGACCTAGAAAAAGCTGTACAGAACCACCGAAAGCTGCGCTTTAATACCCGAAGTGGTTTCATCCTCATCCATCCGGATGAAATTTTCTATATCGAAGCAGATGCAAACTATTCTGAAATATTTTTATCGAAAGAGAATTGCGAGGTGGTATCAATGAATATTGGTACTGTTGAAGAAATATTGCCAAAACAATTTATTCGAATAAATCGTTCCGTGATAATTAATTCCCACTATTTAACTAAAGTATCGGGTGTCAATAAAAACTGTACGCTTAAAAAAGACGAAGATGAAATAACTTTAAGTGTTCCCGATAAGCAGATGCCGGACTTGAAAAGACGGTTTGGAGAACGCTGACATCATGATTTACACTATTCTTAATAAAATGGATCACAGCTTCATGTGGTATTTAAGTTCCTTCATACAACAAATGCCTCATTTTTAAAGCAAGGAATCGATCAAAACTATTTTTGATTCGCAAACCTTTAAAGATGATAGCTATGAAAACAAGAATTTTTATCTACTTGATTGTGCTAGTAATTAGCATCATCAATAAAGAATCAAAAGCATTGAATGTATCATCTCCCATTGCAACATATACGATTGCTGATTGTTTATGGGCAGATAATATTGACATGGATGGAGATGGGTACACCCGGTCAAGGACTTTATGCACGGATGTTAATGTAAATGACGGGGCAATACACAGTATCTATTTGAAAATATACTGTAAGATTGCTAGTGCCACGTCTTATACGCTGTATTATACGACGTCGAATTATAATATTACCGGAACCTCATCCGGGGATTTTAATTTCGTTACGATAGGTTTACCCAATATCGAACTGGACCAGAATACATATGATTTTAAAGTAGCGGCATATGAAGCTGGAGGTACGACTGTTGTAGCTTCAAAAGATGCGACCACTGACATTGACCTGAATGATCAGGATTTCGAAACAGCAGTTCAGGATCCGGAAATATATGATTGTATTCCTGATGTTGAGTATATTCAAATAAATGGAACTGATGTTCCTTTCAGTAGTACGGTGGATTTAACATTAAATAGTCTGAATGATTCTTTCCTCATTAGGTTACGTGGCGAAAACGATGGTACCGATATGGCCCCTGCCAATTTAAGTAACCTCACTATCTCCTTTCAGCAATTCACTTCTTCAGCCGACAAGAATCTTATCACAATTAACTCTTCTACCAATTCTGATCTGACTATGACTAAGTATTTTGGCTCCGAGGCAACCGGAGGAGATGGTTATGCAGATTATGTTATGGTCGAAGGCACTGACAACAATGGTTGGGACCCGAATGAAAGCAACAATATTTATCTGAATGTAAAACCCAAAGACTGGGGCCAATTTCCTATTGAGTTCAGGATGGGTCTGCCCACTGATAATTCCTGGGCAAATTTCTTGCATGACCCTAATGGAGGTTATTGTCCATCATGTAATGAATCCACCATTGGTATAGACCCAATTAAATTTGTGAGTTACTGGATTGTTCTGAACATCAATCAACCAATTACAAATTATACGATTACAACCTCTCCTAATCCACCTGAAGGCGGCTCTACATCAGGAGATGGAACTTATCCTAATGGCTCAACCTGCACGGTTACAGCAGAACCAAATAACTGCTACCAGTTTGTTAATTGGACTGAGAATGGCAATGTGGTTTCAAACTCTGCATTATACTCGTTTACCGTTAATGGTAACCGAAACCTGGTTGCCAATTTTTCAACTATTAACTATACCATTAATACTACATCGAATCCTCTTGCCGGAGGTTCCACGAGCGGTGGGGGCACAAAGCAATGTGGCTCAACCTGCACGGTTACTGCTACACCAAACAACTGTTACCAGTTTAATAATTGGACCGAAAATGGCACTGTAGTTTCAACATCTGCATCCTACCAGTTTACAGTCAATGGAGACCGTAACCTTGTTGCTAACTTTTCCATCATCAATTACACAATAACCACTTCTGCAAATCCGACAGCCGGTGGCTTAACAAATGGCGGCGGCTCTTTTGCCTGTGGTTCAACCTGCACATTAATAGCTAGTCCTAATACCTGTTACCAGTTCGTTAGCTGGACTGAAAACGGTAATGTGGTTTCCAACTCGGCAACATATTCATTTACAGTTAACAGCAATCGCAACCTTGTGGCTAACTTTTCCATTACCAGTTACACCATAACCACTTCATCTAATCCAGCAGCCGGTGGCTTAACAAGTGGCGGCGGCTCTTTTGCCTGTGGTTCAACCTGCACCGTAATAGCTACACCTTCTACTTGTTATGAGTTTGTCAATTGGACAGAAAACGGCAATGTGGTTTCCACATCTTCCACATATTCCTTCACAGTAATTAGTAATAGAAATCTTGTCGCTAACTTTTCCATTATCAGTTACACCATAACCACTTCATCTAATCCAGCAACCGGTGGCTTAACAAGTGGCGGCGGCTCTTTTGCCTGTGGTTCAACCTGCACCGTAATAGCTACACCTTCTACTTGTTATGAGTTTGTCAATTGGACAGAAAACGGCAATGTGGTTTCCACATCTTCCACATATTCCTTCACGGTAATTAGTAATAGAAATCTTGTCGCTAACTTTTCAATACTCTATCCCACAATTAATACTTCATCCAACCCATCAGCCGGTGGCTTAACAAGTGGATGTGGTTCAACGCCTTGTGGCTCTACGTGTTGTGTAACAGCCACACCCAATACTTGTTACCAGTTTGTCAATTGGACTGAGAATGGTAATGTGGTTTCCACCTCTGCTTCTTATTGTTTTACATTAAATTGTAACAGAAATCTTGTTGCAAACTTTTCTATAATCCAGTATTCTATCACTACCTCCTCATACCCCGATGAAGGTGGTACGACTTCAGGAGGCGGAATAAAAGATTGTGGATTAAAGTGTACCGTCACAGCTACGCCAACTTATCTATATCAACTTACATGCTGGACGGAGAACGGTGTGATTGTCACAGATAGTTTATCATTTACTTTTACGGTGAATTCTGATAGGAATTTGGTAGCCAACTATATTTCTACAGGCATCGATTTAAAATTAAAAAATAATCCGGTCACGGTTGTTCCTAATCCATTCATGTCAAGTACCCAAATAGTATTAGATTTGACGAATGGTGCTGAGGTGACACAGTATCTCAAAGATGCAGTTGGCAGAACAGTTGGGATTGTTAGATACAGAGATATTTTATCTTCCGGTAAAGACAATTTCAGGCTTGAGACTGGCAACTTATCCGCTGGCATCTACTATCTTGAAACAATAATCGACAGAGTGCGCTTTGTAAACAAACTAATTAAAACTGAGTCAATAAGCTATTAATTAAGGTTGCAGGCTCAGTATGGACGCTTCGTTATGACGGACGGAGCGTCCATTTAATCTCGAGCATATTTATTTTCTAATTCATTCCATCATTCGCTTGAACTGAATATTCCTGGCAAACCAGGCCAGTGATTCCCTGCCAAAGGCAGGCAGGCGGAGTAAAGTAGGCCACTTAGCAATTAACGGTGGGAGTGCAAAAAATAGCTCTTTTCTTTATTGAGTTTTCTTTCTGAGAGATTCCCTTTTGAGTTCAATCCGATGGTTCTAACCTTCCAATCTTTCCACTATTGCATCGGGGAGGGTGGGTTTATCCGGTTATTAGTATCATGATTTTACGGGGAGTTTTGTAAGCAAACGTTGATAAGCATCCTTTATGTCGTCTGCATGCTGCGTACAGGAATTGTTTGTCCGTTTTGTATAAAAAATGAGCCGGTCCAGTTGAGCAGAACCCTGTTAAATAATTCGGGTATGTTTGGTTCCGCTTGCCGCTGGCAGGGTATGGTGGCTTGTTTTTGTCCAGAATATTCACAAAAACGGAAGAATAGAATTAATTTTCGTTGTTTCCAAACAACACTTTTCAGGTTATGCTGTTGTGACAAAACAACAGATGATCCTCTATAAATCATGAAACTAAAACAATGGATTAGACTATTACGAATACAGAACCGGTATAGGATTCAGGGGGGCATATCTTACCCCCTTGGCTTTCATCATTTATTATTAAACTCCGACATGGTCTTTGCCGTTCCTGCCAGAATAAAGCTCTTTACCATTTCTACCGCCGTATTGATGCGGGGAATGAGGATCTTTTCCTCCGAAGCGCTCCAGCGGCCCAGCACATACTCCACCTGGAATCCCCTGGCATAATCCTTTCCGATCCCCACCCGAAGCCTGGGAAAATCGGTCGTCCCCAAGGTTTCGATGATATGGTTCAGCCCGTTATGGCTGCCGCCGCTGCCCCTGGCGCGCATACGCAATGTTCCGAGGTCCAGGTCCACATCATCGGCGATCACCAGGATGTTCCCCGGTTCGATTCCTTCCTTTTCCATCCAGTATTTCACGGCTTTGCCGCTCAGGTTCATGTAGGTTGTCGGCTTGATGATGAACAGTTGTTTGTTCTTCAGCCTGGCTTCGGTCACCGAAGCGTGGCGCCCGATGGTAAATTTCACGCCCAGGTCGGCAGCCAGTGCATCGGCAACGATAAACCCGATGTTATGACGCGTATTTGCATATTCGTCGCCGATATTGCCAAGTCCGGTAATCAGGTATTTTTCAGGCATCGATGATATTTTCTGTATTTCGAACCACGAATTTACATGAATAGGGAGAATGCCGGTTTTTATTCGCGGCATTATTTCGTGCATTGCCTATAAATGATAACAGGCGCAAAGTGGTTCACCCTGCGCCTGCCATTTAAAAAACTTCTGCTTTGTTTACTGTTTTTCCGGCTCGGGAGTACCTTCAACAGCACGTGTCGAAGCAATAGAAACAACAGTACTGGTAGCAATATCAAGCATCTGAACATGATCTATTTTGATATCTCCAACCTTGATCATATCATTGATGTCCAGTTCGGTGATGTCGATCAGTATTTCGTCGGGCAGATGCTCAGGAAGCGCTTTTACTTTCAGTTTGCGGAATTTCTTTACCATCCTGCCGCCGCGAAGGACACCTTTCGAGCTGCCCTGGATACGGATAGGCAGTGATACAACGATCGGTTTGCCGGCAATGAGTTCCAGAAAATCGACATGGAGGATTTCATCCGTAACCGGATGATACTGAACCTCTTTAAGGATCGTTTTGTACTGCTGTTTGTCAACAGTGAGGTTGATCAGATGAATGTACGGGGTAAAAATGACCGGTCCGAAGTCTTTTTCGTCAACAACGAAATGAACTTCTTCCTTTCCACCGTACAACACGCAGGGGATCTTGCCGTCGGCCCTGTTTTTGCGTGCATCCTTTTTCCCTACGTTCTCGCGAAGAGAACCGCTCATGGATACAGTTTTCATGTTGTGTAATTGTTGGTTTTTAATTATTTGAATTGAAACAATGAGGAGATGGATTCAAAATTCTCCACTCTTTTTATTACGTCGGCCAATAAATCGGCCGTGGTAAGCACTTTAATCTTTGAACTGGGACGTTTCAGCGGAATGGTATCCGTTACAATAATTTCATCGAAAGCTGAATTTTCGAGACGGTCGTAAGCATTTCCCGAAAGTATCGGGTGCGTGGCCATGCAACGCACACTGGCTGCACCGTTGTCGACCATAATCTGCGCTGCTTTGGTAATGGTGCCGCCGGTATCGATAATATCATCGAGCAGGATAACATCTTTCCCTTTCACGTCGCCGATAAGTTGCATGGTTTCGACCAGGTTGGCTTTTAACCGCTGTTTATAGCAGATCACAAACGAAGCATCCATGGCCTTGGCATAAGCGGCAGCCCTGCGTGTTCCGCCGGTATCGGGTGAAGCAAAAACCAGGTTGGGGAGGTTCATGCTCTTGATATAAGGCAGGAATATTGAAGAGGCATACAGGTGGTCAACCGGTAAATCGAAGAAGCCCTGTATCTGGTCGGCATGGAGATCAATGGTGATAATCCTGTTAACCCCTGCCGCGGTGATCAGGTTGGCAATCAGTTTGGCTGTAATCGGCACACGGGGCTTATCTTTGCGGTCCTGACGGGCAAACCCGAAGTAAGGCATAACGGCAATGATTTGCCTCGCTGAGGCGCGTTTGGCCGCATCCACCAGCATCAGCAACTCAAAAAGGTTTTCGGCAGGCGGAAAAGTGGACTGGACAATGAACACATCACGGCCGCGCAGATTTTCCTCGAATGAAGTGTTGAATTCGCCATCGCTGAATACAGTAACCTGCACTTCACCTAACGGCTGGCTGTATGAAAAAGCTATTTTTTCTGCCAGGTAACGGGTAGCCCTGCCTGAAAATATTTTAATTTGTGCCATGATGGAATTGTTTTCACCAAACCGTTGCAAAATTAGAAATTTTTCGAAACCCGGCAACGTTTTCTGTTCAGCCATCATGGAAAAGCAGTCAGAAATAAGCAGGAAAGACCAGCGCCCCGGACAAAAAACTGTTTCCGGTTCCCTTATCTCTCTGATAAAGTTAACGGATAAGCCGACCTGCTTAATGAAATGCCGGATAACTGCCGGCATTCGTAAAAGAATGCCTGTGTGGATTAGTCCAACAATTTTTTACTCAGCCGCCTGACCAAAAAAACGATCAATCCTAAAATCGAAACGACAATAATCACATACCAGATTATGTGATCAAGAAATACAAAATACCGGTGAATGACCTTCCCCAGGGAAAAGCCCAGCAGGCTGAATGCCGAAACCCAAACCAGAATTGCCATTACACTGTACAGCATGAATTTCCTGGTCGTGATGCTGCTTACCCCCAGCATCATAAGCGTCACGACCCTGAACCCATACATAAACCTGTATAAGAACGACATCAACCGCGGATTGCGCTCCAGCCTGACGGGTGACTTCTGCATTCTGCGCTGAAGGGAAGGGAACCTTTTCAGGAAATGCCCGCCTAAAAACCTGGTGCTGAAGAACACGCCCCAGTCTACCATCAGCGTACCTGTGAAGGCAACCAGAAACAGGATCCAAAATTCCAGGTGTGCATTCTGCGCTGCAATGCAGGCCGACAACAAGGCTATTTCCCCTTCCATTGAGACGCCTGCAAATACAGCCAAATATGCGTAAACTGAATTCATGATGCGGACGGCTACTTATGGCAGATTAATGACGAATTGGTTTCGGCCTGTGCAAAGTAGTCCGTTTTTGTGACAAAGATGCAATTTATCGGGAATAAAATTTGAATTTAAACTATTACTAACCGGCAGAATGAGTTGAGTAATTCAAAACAGGCCTCACCCCTGCCCCTCTCCCCGACAGGGCGGGGCAAGCCCTGAAGGCGAGGAACTGCCCTTTGAACAGACCCTGAAGGTTTTTGAAACCTTCAGGGTCTAACGAGCCACCCGCACGAAGGGATCACGAATTAGAATTGTAAAATACCGGTTTTCGTGATAATCCGTGTTCCGGCGATGCCCGTTTCGTGTAATTCGTGGTTAAGTTTTCTCCACGAATTTTCACGAATGAAACACGAATGGACACAAATTATTTTTTCAGATTGCCGGGGAGGCATTTCGTGGTAATTCGTGTTCCGGCGCAGCCTGATAAGTGTAATTCGTGGTTGCTTTTTCTCCACGAATTTTCACGAATTGAAAAATCATCGCTTTCGCCGAAGTTACCGTATCTCGCTGCCGCTGTCGAAAGGTTCGTCAGGCTGGACAAAGCTAAGCTTTCCTTCGCGGTTTTCGGCCATCAGGATCATTCCCTCCGATTCGATGCCTTTCAGTTTGCGGGGAGCCAGGTTGAGAAGGATCGTGACTTTTCGCCCGATGATCTCCTCCGGTTTATAATGCGCAGCAATGCCTGAAACAACCGTGCGCTTATCAAGTCCCGTATCAACGGTGAGTTTTAGCAGTTTATCGGCCTTGGCGACTTTTTCGGCCGCCATAATGGTTCCCACCCGCAGGTCGAGTTTGGTGAAATCATCGAAGGTGATGGTTGGCTTTTGCGGCGATGGCTGCCACTGAGCCGCTTCATTGGCTTTTTTGGTGTCGAGAAGTTTCTGCACCTGCGCTTCCACCACCGAATCCTCTATCTTTTCGAACAGGAAAGCCGGAGCGTTCAAAGTATGTCCCGGAGCCAGGATACGGACGCTTCCTGCTTCTTTCCATTTCAATGCGCCGATATTCAGCATTCCGGTAAGCTTGGCGGCTGTGAATGGCAGGAACGGCTCACACAGGCAGGAGAGGTTGGCGCAAATCTGCAGGGCGAGATTCAGGTTAGTGGCTACCCGGTCGGGATTGGCGGGAAAATTTTTCCACGGTTCGGTATCGGTCAGGTATTTGTTGCCGAGGCGGGCCAGGTTCATCAATTCGCCCAGCGCTTCGCGGAAACGGTAATTATCAATGCTTTCCGAAATTTTGCCGGGAAATTTGCCGATCTCCTCAACGACCTGTTTGTCGTAGTCATCCAACGTATTGCAGGCAGGCGTCCTGCCGCCGAAATATTTATGCGTCAACACAAGGGTGCGGTTCACGAAATTGCCGAAAATAGCCAGCAACTCGCTGTTGTTCTTCAGTTGGAAGTCCTTCCAGGTGAAATCGTTGTCCTTGGTTTCGGGTGCATTGGCGGCCAGCACATAACGGAGCACATCCTGCTTGCCGGGCAACTCTTCCAGGTATTCGTGCAGCCATACAGCCCAGTTACGCGACGTGGAAATTTTATCGCTTTCGAGATTCAGGAATTCGTTGGCCGGAACATTGTCGGGCAGAATGTAACTGCCTTCAGCCTTTAGCATTACCGGGAAGATGATGCAATGGAATACGATGTTGTCCTTGCCGATGAAATGGACCAGCTTGCTGTCGGACGATTTCCAGTAAGGTTCCCAGTCTTTTCCTGTTTTCTGCGACCATTCGCGCGATGCCGAGATATATCCGATGGGAGCATCAAACCACACATACAGAACTTTATCCCCGGCGCCTTCAACAGGCACTTTTACGCCCCAGTCGAGGTCGCGGGTTACGGCGCGCGGTTGCAGCCCGCCGTCGAGCCACGACTTGCATTGCCCGTAAACGTTGGTTTTCCAGTCTTCCTGGTGCGAGTCCAGGATCCACTCCCGAAGCCACCCTTCATATTGATCCAACGGCAGAAACCAATGTTTGGTTTCTTTCATCACGGGAGTATTCCCGCTGAGGGCCGATTTTGGGTTGATGAGTTCGGTAGGGCTGAGCGATGAACCGCAACTTTCGCACTGGTCGCCGTAAGCTTTTTCGAATCCGCATTTGGGACAGGTTCCGGTGATGTAACGGTCGGCAAGGAAGTGTTTTGCTTCCTCGTCGTAATACTGCTCACTGTATTTCTCGATGAAATTACCCTGGTCGTAAAGTTTCCTGAAAAACTGCGAAGCCGTTTCATGATGCACCGGCGAAGAGGTCCTGCTGTAAATATCGAAGGAAATCCCCAGTTCCTCGAAGGATTTCCGGATCATTTCGTGGTACTTATCAACTACCTGCTGCGGTGTTAGGCCTTCCTTACGGGCGCGGATGGTGATGGGTACGCCATGCTCATCGCTTCCGCCAATGAATAAAACATCTTCGCCTTTCGACCGTAAATAGCGCACGTATATGTCGGCCGGGATGTAAACGCCGGCAAGGTGCCCGATGTGAATGGGACCGTTGGCATACGGCAATGCGGATGTAACCGTATATCGCTTATATTTGGACTGATCGCTCATGAGTTCGTAATAGATCGTGAAAAGAACGGCAAAGATAAGGATTCTGTAAAAGAGGATCATAAACGTAATTTCAAAGAGCGTGAAATGGAGGTTGGGTGATTAAAACTATCAACTATCGGACATTGAGTTGTAACTGAATAGAAGGCCTGGAAAGGAAACCGGCATCTCCCTGAGTCCGGCAGCCCTGATTTCATTCAGGCGCCGGATACTGCGGTTCACGGCTAAACAACCGGGATAAACGAAGTCGGTACAAACGAGCGTTCAAATTCTGGGGGCCTGAATTTCTTAATCCATTCAATCCGGATAATTTCGCCGGCAAACCGGCAGCCGGATACCCAAAGGCTGGCAGGGCGCACCCGCCCTTCAGATTTAATGTATTATCCGGTAAATCTGTTCAGTCAACGGTTTTTACAGGAAGATTTTCCGGTATTTCAGCCATTCAAAATACTATGCAAACACATTTCAAAATTTCTAACTTTGTAAATAACAATCATGCGGTTATTATGAAACTTTTAAGAAATACTCTGTTGCTCCTCCCTGTACTGATTTTCCTGACCAGCAATCTTTCCGCTCAGAAACAGGTTAGTTCCCGTCAGCCTCAGACGCCCTTTGCCGGTTCTGCCCCGGAAATCAGTTACCAGCCGGGATTGGATTATCCGGATTACCCGTTGCTGATTTTACCTGAATCATACCGGGGCCGGCAGCTTCCTTCATCCGTTGATAATTCTGCCTTGCCTTATATGCGGCCTGTATTCATGCAGCAGGGAGCCTCCTGCGGACAGGCTGCCAGCGTCGGCTATGATTTCTGCTATGAGATTGACAGGGTACGGGACCTTCCTGCCGATACCTCCATTAACCAATATCCCACACATTTTACCTGGAATTTCACCAGTACCGACGATGGAATGGTTGGCGGAGGCGTCAGCTATTTCCGCACCTTTGAAATCCTGAGGTCTTACGGGTGCCCGAACGAAGCCGATTTCGGCCCTATCACCATGGATGACGACTATTACTGGATGAGCGGCTACGATAAATACCTGGCTGCCATGCACAACCGCATCAGGATGGTCAATTCAATTAACGTAGGGACCCCGGAGGGACTGCTGACGCTCAAGCACTGGCTGAATGATCACCTCGAAGGGTCGGCAACAGGCGGATTAGCCAATTTTTATACTGGTTACGGATCGGTTATCCCTTTGCCTGCCAACACGCCCGAAGCCGGGAAAGGCGTTATTACCAACTGGACGTCACCGGCCGTGCATGCGCTTACTATCGTTGGCTACAATGATTCCATACGGTATGATATCAACAAAGACGGGTTGTTCACCAACGATATCGATATCAATTCCGACGGCATTGTGGATTTAAAGGACTGGGAGATTGGCGGTTATAAAATTGTTAACAGTTATGGAGAGGACTGGGCCAACTTTGGCTATTCTTATGCACTTTACCGGTCTCTGGCACTGGATTACGGAGATGGCGGAATATGGAACAATGCGGCGCATGTGGTTACCGTGGAGCCGGACTATGCCCCGCTTTTAACCATGAAAATAAAGATCAGCCACAACAAACGGGGGCGTATACGCGTGAGGGCAGGCATCAGCGCCGATACCAGTTCTGCATATCCCGAAACAATCACCGGCTTTTCCATCTTCAATTTTCAGGGAGGCGATTATTATATGTGCGGGGGAAACAGAGCCGCCGATAAAGAATTGGAATTCGGCCTGGACATTACGCCCCTGATCGGAGCAATGAAAACCGGCGCCCCTTCAAGAGTTTTCCTGCTTATTGACGAAAAAGACCCGGATAATACGGCAGAGGGCGATGTCAGCCAATTCTCCGTCATCAGTTACCTTAATGATACGATAGAATATAACTGCGGTGATGCCCCTTCCCCCATCGTAAATAACAGTGAGACCATGTTTTCTGTTGTTTTGCCGGGCAATTTTCCGGTTCCCGTAATCACGCCGGAATACCTGCCTGCCGCCGTTGCCGGATTTCCATACAGCCAGCATCTTACTGCTTCTTCCGGATATCCTCCCTATAAGTGGCAAATCCAGGAAACATACACCACTGCGATCAGCCAGGCGGATTATGTACCCGGTCAGGGACAACTTCTCAGCTTTCCGAATACTGCAAGCGGAATTGCCGTTTGTAAACTGCCCTTTGAATTTCCATTCTATGGGGAAAAATATGATACCATCCGGGTTCAAACCGATGGATACCTTTTTCTTGAAAACATCGAAGCGCCCTATCCCTATGTCCAGGATGAATCACTCTACCTTTCACAGATCAAGGCCATTTCGCCTTACATGAACCGGTTTCAGCAGATCACGGCTGCAGGAACGGGCGTCTGGTTTGAAGCCGATGCCTCGCACGCTGTTTTTACCTGGAAAGTGGACGGGGAAAGTTGCGATACCACCAAATCCGATAATTTTAAAGCGACCCTTTATCCTGACGGGAAAATTGAATTCTCCTATGGGGCGCTGGATATTCCGTTGACTCAGGGCGCGATTGCCGGCATCTCGAACGGGGACGGCCTGAACTTCCAGTTTGGCGACCCTGATTTTGTGGCCCCATCTGCCTTGTACAGCCTGATTCCCGAAAAACTCCCCGGCGGACTTGCCATCAGCCCTGACGGTGTGATTTCGAGCGATACAGTGCAGGGCGATTTCTCGGCGAAAATGACCGTGGCGGTGACCGACAGCAGGAATATCCACTGTGTAAAACCCTATACCCTGTCAACCGGCCCGATTGTGGAAACTTCCATCCGAAGCGGCGAAGATACAGTCATGGAACCCGGTGAAGAGGCCGTCATGTCGCTTCTGATCCATAATCTTACCTCCGGAAACGTCCATAACCTGGAACTCAGGCTGCAATCCTTATCACCGCTGGTGGCCATATCGGATTCAACCGAAGAATGTTCAGATATCCCGAACGGCCTTGATCTGAACCTGGCTGATGCTTTCAGGTTCCGGGTCCCCGAAGCAGGCAGCCAGGGCCGTGATCTGAATTTCAAACTCAGACTCGCCTGGGACAATCACTCGGCCGAGCAGTTGCTGACCTATTCGCAGGCCTTACAGGAATACGCCTTTTCCGGGCCTTTGATCATTGACGGGAATAACAAACGGCTGGATGCAGGGGAGTCCTGCAAGCTTATATTCCGGGTTACTTACGGAGGGGCTCCCCCGGAAGATACCATCATGGGTAATATTTATACCGACGATCCCTATGTTTCGGTTTCAGAAACGTCGTTGGTGCCGTTCCTGAACCCCGGAGGCCACAGCAGTTATAAACTTGCGGAATGGAATGTCAAAGCCAACCCGCATACCCCCCCGGGCCGGCTCGTCAAATTTTCATTTGAAGGTATCCCGGGAAAGGGAGACACCATGCATGAAACTTTCAACCTGGGTATAGGTAAAACGCCTGTCGCAGTTATTGACCTGGATGGAAATAAAAATTCCGGGAGGCATATCATTGCCAGCATGGAGAAACTCAATGTAAACCCCGACCAGCTTTACTTCATCGACAGCGCTATCTGTGATTATGATAATCTGTTTCTATGCCTGGGAACAAAACCGATTGCTAATTATCATGTGCTTACGGACGAAGAAGGCGCGTTTCTCGATTATTTTCTTAGCCAGGGGAACAATCTGTATATGGAAGGCGGGGCCACATTCGGGTACGACAAACAGCTTCCTGTTCATGAAAAATTCAGTGTGAAAGGAAAGAAACTAGCCTGGCCCTATCCTGCCGACAGTATTGCCGGAGATTCCTCAACTTTCGCCGAAGGCATTCATTTTATTTATAAAGGCGATAACCTGATGACGGATAACCTGAACCCGCTGGATTCCGCCATTTCCATATTTACCGATGAAAACACGCACTATCACTTTACAGTAATTAATGATGCCTGTTCCTATCGCACGATAGCTTCATCCATTGAGTTTGGAGGGTTTTACCCCTACGGGGGATCGACAAGGGAAGAAATCATGAAACATTATCTTGACTTCTTCGGCTATAATTCTCAATCCCTGGCGGCAAACTTCGTGACGGACCACTACACTACCTGTGCAGGAACCTCTATGGAATTCAGGCCGAATTGCGCCGGTTCCCCTCTCACATATCATTGGACTTTCGAGGGAGGAATTCCGTCGGGATCAGAAGATCAGAACGCCTATGTAAGATGGGATGAACCGGGCATTTATGATGTAAGCCTCATCGTTACCGATTCGGTTACCAGCGATACGCTTGTCAGGGAAGGCCTCATCACGGTGCTGGACTGCAGCAGCATCCCGGAAGAAACCGTCGCTTTTGAACTTAACGCATATCCTAATCCCGTTTCTCAACAGTTATATCTGAGGGCTAATACCAATTGTCCGGGATTTTACGAACTTTCCCTCACCGATCTGGTCGGCAGGAATATGCTCTCCGGGGAAGCATTCTTCCCAGCCGGTATTTCTGTGTACCCGGTTGATGTGTCGGGAATGAAGAAAGGCGTTTATATTTTGGTTCTCCGGAATAATCATACCCGGCTTACAAGAAAGATAGTTGTAAATTAGCCTCGTTTTTATCTGCATTAGTTTTTAACAGCCGACTCATGATCACTCCTCCCTTCCTTAAATCCGGCGATACGGTTGCCATCGTTGCTCCGGGGCGGAAAGTGTCGCCCGCCGAAATGGAACCCGCTATACGGCAGCTCAGGAGTTGGGGACTGAAGGTGATAACCGGACCGCATCTGTTCGGCCAACAGGACCAATACTCGGGTAAGGATGAGGAGAGAGCTGCCGATCTGCAGTTGATGCTTGACGATGAAACAGTCCGTGCCATCATTTGTGCAAGGGGCGGCTATGGAACCGTCAGGATCGTCGACAGGCTTGATTTCGGTCTCTTTTCGAAAAATCCCAAATGGATTGTTGGTTACAGCGATATTACGGTCCTCCATTCTCACGTCAACAGGCAAACAGGCGTTGAAACACTCCATGCCACCATGCCCATCAATTTCCCTGCCGACGGATCGGAAAACGAGTCCACGCAATCGCTTCACGAAGCCCTGTGCGGCAAGGTCCCTGAATATGAAACAGGCCCATATCCGTTAAACAGGACAGGAAAAGCGAAAGGCATACTGACCGGCGGCAATCTTTCAATACTCTATGCCTTGAATGGCACTCCTTCGGACATGAATACCGACGGGAAAATCTTGTTTATCGAAGACCTTGACGAATATCTGTACCACATCGACCGCATGATGATGACGCTGAAACGCTCAGGGAAGCTCAATAATCTCGCCGGAATGATTGTCGGAGGAATGTCGAAAATGAACGATAACACGGTTCCGTTCGGCAAAACGGCGGAAGAAATTATTGCAGAAACCGTTTCCGGATACGGTTTCCCGTTGTGCTTCGGGTTTCCGGCAGGTCATCTGGAGCAAAATATGTCGCTGATTATGGGCCGGAATATCAGCATGGATGTGCAACCGCATAAGGTTACCCTCGCATTTGACCGTGAAACGAAGGAAAATCTTTGCTGCGCTTAAACTCAAGGCGGAGAAATTTCTCCGCCGTTTCTGTTCCTGGTTTGTTTTTTATCTCCTGGTTTTAAAGTAAGTCCGGTTAATATGGCAGAACACAATGATCTGGGAAAACTGGGTGAGGAACTGGCGACCAAATACCTGATCGGTAAAGGTTACCCGATTCTGGCCCGAAACTGGCGAAACGGGCGCGACGAAATTGATATCATTGCCCGCGACGGCGAATGGCTGGTGATTGTGGAGGTAAAAACACGGACATCGGAATATTTCGGGGAACCTGAAACAGCCGTAACCAACGCTAAGCAAAAATCGCTGGCCCGCGCTGCCGAAGCCTACATTTTTGCTGTTGATCATAAAGGTGAAACCCGTTTCGATGTGATCGGCATTTTATTTGACCATGGCAAGGTCAGGCTGAACCACATCCGCGACGCTTTTCTTCCGCGTCTTTAATGGAAAGATGGCGGGTAATCCCGGCATCATTTCGTGTGAAACACCAGCAGCGGCTTTTTAATCTCGCTGAAAATCCTGCGGGTTACACTTTCGGTAAACAATTTGGTGGGGAATCTCCGTTTGTGCGATACAACGGTGATCAGGTCAATTTTATGGTCACGGACATACGTTTCGAGGCTGTTCATCAGACTGTCGCCGACCAGGTGGCTGAAGGTGATGTGCTGGCCGGCATACTGACCGGTGAGGTAATCGTGCAGTTGTTCCAGCCTTACCTTTTCCCAGGGTTTTTTCATGCCAAGGCTCACGTGGACGCAATGCAACCTGCATCCGAAAGGCGCAACCATGGCAATAAGCCGGTTGATAAATGAAAAATCGGAATCGTCGAGATCGGTTGCATACATGATGCGTTTCACATCGGTTATTTCTTTAACAGGGCCTTCGGGCAAGGCTAATACCGGGAACTTTGCCATGTTGATGATACTGCTGGCGGTTCGGCCATAACCTTTTTCTTCCTCCTTCGATAGCCCGCGGGTACCCATGATGATCACTGCAGGATTATAATTTTCGGCAAAGGCAAGAATTTCCGCCGTAGCCGGTCCGTTTAAGAAGGCAGGAACCAGGCGCAACGTTTTAAATCCTTTTTTCACCGCCCATTTCTTCAGGTTGTCTTGCAGTTGCGCCATATTTTCCCGGGCAGTCACTTCAATTTCGTGCAGGAAACTGGCCAGTTTTACCTGATAGGCGTAATGATCGTCATAAGGAGTAACGTCGATGGCCGGATTATAGTAAACATGCAGCAAGGTCACCTCCGCTTTGAATTTATTTGCCAGGGTTGCCGCAAAACGTCCGGCATTCACCGACTGGTTGGAAAAATCAACCGGGACCAGAATCCGCCGAACTGTGCGGATGCTCTCCAGGGCTTTTTCTTTCCGTTTCCCCGACCCTTCCGCCGATGCTGCAACCAATCGCATGGTTTTGGCAATATCTCCTTTTCGGACCTTTAATTCAACGCTGCTCTGAAACGCCTGTAATTCCGGTTCGTGCGTTACCAGGAAACACTCGATTCCTTCACCTTTCAGCAGACTTTGCAATATCAAAGCCCTGGAATAGGAATACCGGCCGGCCGTGATGATCCCTTCCCTGAAAAGATCCTTGTCATTACTATACTTTGCCATGACCCGAATGAATTTGGATATATATACAAATATAACGAATTTTTTGCACTTTTGCATATTTTATATCATGTATTTTCATTCACCATGTATGAAATCCCGGTAATTCCGGGAAATTATTTATCAGGAACCCTGTCGATAACAGATTGATGCATCCTCAGATAGTTCGTACCTTTGCGGAAATTTATATTTATGCGGAACAACTTCAGAAAAGGCAGCGATAAACCGGACAGGGGGGCCGGCAGAAGGAAAGAGTATACCGGGGAGCGTCCTTCCAGGAAAAAGTCTTCATCAGATAATCCGGGCGAAGAACGTGAATCGAAGCCTTTCCGGAAATATCCGGAGAAAACAGGACGTTCCGGCAGGTCTTCAGGATATAACGCCCCGGGAGAAAGCGGGCCCGGAAAAGGAAAAAGGCCGTACAGAAGCGGATCCGATAAGCCTGCAAGGGAGAAACCTTTTCACAGGAAAGATTTCGACCGTTCGGAAGAAAAGCCCTTCCGCAAGGAGAGGGAGGACCGGCCTTACAACCGGGAATCCGGCCCCAAGCCATACCGCAGGAAAGAGCAGGACCGTCCGGAGGAAAAACCCTTCCGCAAGGAGAGGGAAGAGCGGCCTTACAACCGGGAATCCGGTCCCAAGCCATACCGCAGGAAAGAGCAGGACCGTCCGGAGGAAAAGCCCTTCCGCAAGGAGAGGGAAGAGCGGCCTTACAACCGGGAATCCGGTCCCAAGCCCTACCGCAGGAAAGAGCAGGACCGTCCGGAGGAAAAACCCTTCCGCAAGGAGAGGGAGGACCGGCCTTACAACCGGGAATCCGGTCCCAAGCCTTACCGAAGGAGAGAGCAGGACCGTCCGGAGGAAAAGCCCTTCCGCGAGGAGAGGGAAAGACGTTCGTATAATCGTGAAGATCGTCCCAAATCATTTCCCGGGCGGGAAAGATCCGGCGGGACGTCAAAGACATCCCGGGACGGCCTTACCCGCCTTAACAAATACATCGCCAATGCCGGTATCTGCTCGCGCCGCGAAGCGGATGAACTGATACAGGCCGGCGTTATCAAGGTGAACGGAAAAATAATTACTGAACTAGGCTATAAAATAGGCCCGGGTGACAGGGTGCAGTATGAAGACCAGCCCATCCGGAGCGAGAAGCTGGTTTATGTGTTGCTCAACAAGCCCAAAGGTTATATTACCACGGCTGATGATCCTTTCGAACGGAAAACGGTGATGACGCTGGTCGAAGATGCCTGCAAGGAGCGCATTTATCCTGTCGGACGCCTCGACCGCAACACGTCCGGGTTGTTGTTGTTTACCAACGACGGCGACCTTGCAAAAAAGCTGACCCATCCCAAACACAATATTCGCAAGGTGTATCATGTTGAACTCGACAAGGCCCTGGTAAAAGCCGATATGATGAAGATTGCCGAAGGGGTGGAACTTGAAGACGGCGTGGCAGAAGTAGATGAAATTGCCTATGCAGAAGGCTCAGCCAGCAAAAAGGAAATCGGCATTGAACTGCATTCGGGGCGCAACCGCATTGTCAGGCGTATTTTTGAATCGCTGGGCTATGATGTCGTAAAACTCGACAGGGTATTCTTTGCCGGC
>Ga0209099_1000101_pt1 | contig 95586 bp, 117 predicted proteins | sample AD_JPNHW2_MetaG_FD_184430 | JGI IMG/M metagenome (GOLD analysis project Ga0209099, IMG submission 184430) | Active sludge microbial communities of municipal wastewater-treating anaerobic digesters from Japan - AD_JPNHW2_MetaG (SPAdes) (version 2) | ecosystem: Engineered > Bioreactor > Anaerobic...
CGGTATAATCACACTAGAATCCACACTAAATTAAAAATGCCGCCTGTTTTATACAGTCGGCAATATCACGAACTCCATAGACAATGTGTCTAACAAAAGGGGTGCCCTCCATATTGACATAATTTTATATATATGCTATAATTGTCCCATAAAGTTCTTTAACGTTTTCCTCCTGGTTTGGCTATCAACCAAGTATTTAAAAGTTTAAATATTTAGTTGATAGTCAAATAAATTTAATTCACAAACAATTTTTTGGAGGAACATAAAATGAAAAAAGCAATAATGTTTTGCGCAATGATTGCCTTAGTGGTTGCCCTGACTTCCTGTGAAAAGGAAGTATATTACAAAGGCGGCGAACCGAATACCGATAACCCGATCGATACGACGGGTAATGGTAATGGCAACAATAATAACAACAACGGTACCTGGTCTTACTCACCGAGCAATGCTTACATTTCCGGGAACGAGTTTTCCTGGGATATTTCTAACAGCTCATTGAACCCCACCGGCAAGACTATTTATGTGGTTTGGATTTCCGATAATGGAATTTTAAATTACAACAAGCTGTCTGAAGGTGTGGCCGGAGTATTCGGGGCTGGTACGGTAACCGCTGGTGTTATTAAGATGTCCCTTAGCCCGGGATACGGCAAAATTAAATTCAATTTCGCCGTAAATGGTGGACCGCCCAATAACAAGTGGTATTGGTTTACCGCCCAGGGCTCATTCGTCCAGCTTCCCTGTCAACACACTTCCGGTGGATGGTGCTATGACGATTCGCTCAACAATATGTTCAGCGCGTTATATTCCGGAGGAAATTGGACGGCTGGCGATCCGTGTAACTAAAGAACTTTCTAAGCAACAAAAAAAGAGATTCCACAAGAATCTCTTTTTCATTTGTCTAAAATGATTTATTTCTTTTTCTTAATCTTCCCCTGGTTCTGCAATTCTTTGCAGACTTTGATAAACTCCACGAATAAAGGATGCGGGGCTAAGGGGCGGGAAATATATTCCGGATGGAATTGGGTACCGATAAAGAAGGGGTGCGAAGTGATTTCAATAGCCTCCACAATTTGTCCATCCGGCGAAGTGCTGGCGATAGTTAGCCCATTCTTTTCCATAATTGACCGGAAGTCGTTGTTGAACTCATAGCGATGGCGATGACGTTCTGAAACTATCTTTTGATCAGTAAATTTGTGATAGGCTTTGGCTAAATGAGTATGGGGGGTAATTTTGCAGGGCCAGCCGCCTAAGCGGATAGTGCCGCCACAGCCTTTTTCTTTAATCAGTTTTTCTTGTTCCGGCATAATGTGAATTACATTATACATGGTGCCCTTGTCCACTTCTTCAGAGTTGGCATCTTTTAATCCGCAGGCGTTGCGGGAGAATTCAATAACGGCCATTTGCATGCCATAGCAAAGACCGAAATAAGGGATATTTTTTTCGCGGCAGTATTTAATGGTCATTATCTTCCCTTCTGAACCGCGACTGCCCCAACCTTGCGGAACAATGATGCCGGCTAAGTGTTTTAAGATGCCCACGCCTTTTTTCTCCACCTCTTCGGTGTTAAGCCATTCAATCTCTACTTTGACATGATTGAAGGCCGCGGCGTGCTTAATCGCTTCAATGACGGAGATATAGGAATCGCCCAGGGAGAAATCGCCGGTCATGAAATATTTGCCCACAATACCGACCGTCACTTTTTCCTTGGCGTTTTTTAAATTACGAACCATCTTTTCCCATTCTTGATTGTCGTGTTTGCCAGCCTTGTTTTTCAACTTCAAGACTTCCAATAGTCCATCGCCTAATTTGTCTTTTTCAAAGTTTAGCGGAATGTCATAGATAGAATCGGCGTCCGGAGCGGCAATGACATTTTGGGGCGGAATATTGCAGTTAATAGCAATCTTTTCGCGTCGTGCCTGGTCAATGTTGACCTCAGAACGGGCAATGATGAAATTAGGTTGAATGCCGGCGCTGTTCAAATTGCGGACGGCATGCTGGGTCGGTTTAGTCTTCATTTCTCCGATTTTGTTAGGCAGCGGCAAATAGGAGACCATTACAAAAGCTACATCATCGGGAGCAAATAGTTTCATCACTCTGGCGGCTTCCAAAAAGAGCAGATTTTCATATTCGCCGACGGTACCGCCGATTTCGATAATCATAATTTCCGCCTGGGTCTTTTCTACAGCTTTCTGAATACGGTCTCTAATCTCTTGCGGAATATGAGGCACCACTTGAACGCATTTGCCCTTGTATTCTAGATTTCTTTCTTTATTAATGACGGTTTGGTAGATGCGGCCGGTAGTCATGTAATTTTCCCGGTAGATATTTTTATTCAAAAACCGCTCGTAGTTGCCGATATCCTGGTCAGTTTCATCACCGTCTTCGGTGACGAATACTTCCCCGTGTTCCACCGGGTTCATAGTGCCGGCATCCACGTTGATATAAGGGTCCATTTTAATGGCACTGACCTTAAAGCCCTTGGCTTGTAAAATCTCGCCGATGGAAGCAGTGGTGATTCCTTTTCCGACGCCGCTCATCACCCCGCCGACTACGAAGATATACTTAGTGCGGTTTTTTTCTGGCATAGCTTTGATATTATGATTATTATTTTTTGATTATTTGGACTGCTCGGTCAAATTGCGGGTCTAAATCTTTTTCCCAGTCCGCGGTGGTTAGCTTCACTTCTTCGTTAGGAGCGATTCCCTCTTCGTTAATGGATACGCCTTTGGGGGTCAGCCATTTAGCTACGGTTATTTTAATAGCCGAACCGCCGTCTAAATCAATGAGGGATTGTACCGAACCTTTGCCAAAAGTCTTTTCGCCAACAATGGTGGCTTGATTATTATCCTTTAAGGCTCCGGCTACTATTTCTGAAGCTGAGGCACTGCCGCCATTTACTAATACCACAGTTTTAATACCTTTTAATCTGGCTTTGCCTTGTCCTAGGTATCTATTCTGTTCGGCATCATTGAATTTTTCAATGACAATCGTGCCTTTGTCTATCCATTCGCCGGCCATATCTACAGCGGTATCTAAATATCCGCCCGGGTTATTTCTAAGATCCAAAATGATACCGGCCGGTTTCTGGGCCACGATTTCTTTTACGGCATTATTGAATAGCTGTTTAGTATCGCCGTTGAAGGCGCTGATTTTTATGACATAAATATTGTCAGCTCGTCTTTCGGTAGTGACGGATTTGATGACAATTAAATCGCGGTTGATAACATAGTCCTTGGTGTCGCTCTCTCCTTGGCGGTAGATGGTTAAAGTGACGCTAGTGCCTTTTTTGCCTCGGATTAAACGGACAGCTTCATCTACGCTCATACCAGCGGTGGAGGTGCCGTTAATGGCATAGATTTGATCGCCGGCTTTAATACCAGCTTGTTGCGCCGGGGTGCCGTCTAAAGGCGAGATGATGGTGATGATTTCATTGCGCAGACCGATTTCAGCGCCGATGCCTTCAAAGGAGCCGGAGAGGTCATCTTGGAACTGTTTATTCTTTTCCGGGTCTAAAAAGACGGTATAGGGGTCGCCAGCGGCCTCTACCATGCCCTTTAAAGAGCCATAGAAGAGCTTGGTTTCGTCTATCTTATCTTTATCAACATAATTATCCTTAATCGTCTGCCAGACCTGCCAATAGAGGCTGAAGTCAATATTTTTCGGCAAGCTAATGCCGTCTTCCCCGCTGGCGTTAGCTTGGGTGCGATTATGCTTCTGATCATTGACGTAGGTGCCGGCAAAGAAGGAGATGCTGACGATTAATAGTATGGCAAAAATCAAACCCAAACGTTTGAGACGATGGTAGAGCTTATCTTTCTTGTTTTTGAAATTGATGGAAATAAAAGACATAAATATAAATTAGATGATTATCAAACCATTTTACTCGTTTTCAATTTTTTTGACAACTAAATTAAAGACCGCAAAACTCTTAGGGCTTCCGGGAAAAAAGGACTGATTAAATTAACGGCTCTTAAGAGATGAGGAGCGATTTGGGAGCCGACTAATTGATCAGCTAAGAAGGTGTCAATTAAAGTATAGCGAGAAGCGACATAAATTATTAATCCTAAAAATAATGTGCCCTCAATGAATCCGAAAATAGCTCCGGCTAATTTGTTAATACCTTTGACAAACGGAATAACTGAAGCGATGTTAATGGCTTTATCCAACAAATCAAAGGCCCAGCTGATTATTTTTACCGCCACTCCCAAAACTAAGATGAAGGCAATCACCTTTCCTAAATTTTCATGGTCAAAAAACATCCAATTCAGCCAATTGTATACTTGTTCGTAATAATGGCTGGCCACCCAAGCGCCGATTATTAACCCGATGAGATAGCCGATCATTTTTATAAACCCATGGAACAAACCATAGAAAGTGAATCCGGCGATAATGATGATCAAGACGATGTCAATTAGAACCATATGTTTAAATTATTTTTTAGAAAATATTGTTAGTTTTTTAGGCAGCGCACCGAAAAGCCGTTAGCCTGAGAATCAGCGTAACGGAAGACAGCCCAAAAGCCAGAACTCAAGTACCGATTCCAAGCATTAGAACCACTCCTAGACGAAGACCAAAAGATGGCGAACGTCCCCTGAGCGCCGAACGACCCATTGGTATTGCGGTCGCCGGCTAAAATACCTTCAAAATGAGAAGTACCACCAACCCTTAGTTTAGTCCCGGCATTAGCACAACTCCAAGAGTTAACTCTATTGGCATCACAGGTTTGGCCACTATTGGTTAAATATTGGTCAAGAGCGTCTTGCTCAATATCAGTGGGGATATGCCAGCCAGCGGGACAAATGCCCTGGGCGCCAGGACTTAAAGCGCCATATTGCATAGCTTCACCCCATTGGTATAAGCCACCCTGGTTAAGACAGTTAACATTATTATCGTCATAACAATATTTTTCTATAATACTATCATTGACTTGGTTGGAAGCGCCAGCGACCATGGTCCCCACATTGAGGTTATCTTTGAGCCAGCATTGGTCGCCAATCTTCACGGTGCGATAATAGCCGCCAGTGGTGGTAGATACTCCATTAGCGTCATAGGGGCCGCCTTCATATTGGACTGGGAATAATTCACAACAGTCTTGGCTGAGTAATCCCGTGGGGGTACCACAAGCGGCTCCAGGGGTGAGATTGGATACTTGGCCGCCTAAACAGAAGTTGAGAGTATATTTTTCTCCGTTATTAACAGGGGAATAGCTATAGGTATTGTTGCTGGCGGTACAAGTTCCATCTAAAACATTGGGCGGGGTTGGCACTGCGGCTAAATAAGTGGTGGAAGAAGTGGAGCCGACTAAAGGCTGGCCGGAAACTAAAGCGGCCGGGTATTGTCCTTCGTCCCGATGGTATAGCTCCAAAGCGTTTTGAATTTGAGTGACGTCGCTTATCCGCTTGGTGTCTCTGGCATTAGCTCGGACAGCTTGATAGGAAATGGTAATCGCTCCGGCGATGAGGCCGATGATAAAAACCACTATGATTAATTCCATGAGAGTAAAAGCGGGATTTTTTTTCATAAATTATGACAAATTATTTAAACGCGGAAAAAGCCCCTCGCCTTTTTTAATCTGGGAGGCTTGGAATTGAGCTGATATTTTCCCGGCAGTCTCCGGCAAGAATGGTTCTAACCAATAGGAGATATTTAAAATATTTTGTGCCACTATTTCCAGCACGGCTTTTATTTCTTCTTTATCCGTCATTTTCCAGGGGGCTTTGAGGCTGAGATATTCATCGCTTTCTTTAATTTTATCCCATAAAGCTTTCAGGGCGCCATTGAAGTTATATTCGGCCATAGTCTTCCCTATTTCTTTAGCTAATTTTGGGTCGCTGTTTGGTTTTAAGCTTAATTGTAATTCATTCTTTTCAATTAAATTAGCGCTGCGGGAAACTAAGTTGCCCAAGCCGTTAGCTAAGTCGGAGTTATACAGAGCTACGAATTTAGTTTCGGTATAGTCACCGTCTTCAAAGGTTGGCAGTTCTTTCAATAGATAATGGCGAGTAGCGTCAACGCCGTATTTATCCACTAAATATTGGGGTTCCACTACATTGCTCAAGGACTTGCTCATCTTCTGGCCGTCGGAATTAATGAATCCAAAAATGAGTACTTGCTGGGAGTTGGGTAAACCGGCCGACATTAACATCGCCTGCCACATTGCGGTTTGTTGGCGCAAATTATCCTTGCCGCAAACCTGGAGTCCAGGCCAATATTTTTTTAAATTTTTTTTGTCTTGAGGCCAATCTAAGCAAGAGATATAATTAACCAAAGCATCAAACCAAACATACATAATTTGTTTTTCGTCGCCAGGCACCGGCACGCCCCAAGGCATTTTTTCTTTTAAGCGAGAAATGGAAAAATCTTGCAGACCGCTAGCCACAAAGTTCCGAATTTCTTTTAGTCTGTGAGCCGGATAGACAAAGTCGGGATGGGAGTCGTATAGCTTGAGTAATTGATCTTGATATTTGGAGAAACGGAAAAAATAATTTTCTTCTTTGATTATTTCTAAATCTCTGTCCGGATGAAGCGGGCAGCGGCCGCCCACTAATTCCGAGTCGGTTTTTTCTAATTCGCAGCCGACACAATATTTTACGCTGTATTTCTTTTTGTAGATATCGCCGCTGGCCTGGCAGAGTTCCCAGAAAGCCTGGGCGCTTTGAAGGTGTCTTTCTTCGGTGGTGCGGATAAAGCTATCATAGCTGAGGTTCAGCAGCGGTTTAAGATTTTGGAAATCTTTCGCTAATCGGTCGCAATATTCTTGTGGAGCGATTCCCTCTTCTTCGGCTTTGCGATATATCTTTAGCCCATGTTCATCGCTGCCAGTATTGAAAAAAACTTCTTCTCCTAAAAGACGATGATATCTGGCTAAAACATCAGCTCGAATAATCTCGGCGGCAAAACCGATATGAGGACGGGAGTTGATATAGGGCAAGGTGGTGGTGATATAAAATGGCTTCATAGTGGTTTTAATAGATGATGATTACGAATTCGCCCTTGGTGGCGGCTGGGTCTTTAGCTAATTCTTTTAATATTTCCTGAGCTGAGCCGCGATAGCTTTTTTCGTGGATTTTAGTTAGTTCTTTAAAAAGAATAATTTTTTTGCTAGGCATCATTTCATTTATCTCCCCTAAGAGTTTCACGATGCGATATTTTGATTCATAGCAGATAATTGGGTATTTTTCTTTAGCGATTTCTTTTAATTCAGTCTGCCTCCCCTTTTTGTGCGGCAAGAATCCTAAGAAAGTGAAATGGTCGCAATTAATTCCGGAAAGTGATAGGGCTGCTGCCAAGGCCGAGGGGCCAGGCACGCACTTAATATCTATGGCGCTGTTTCTGGCTAATATTTCCGCGATCAGTTTATTACCCGGATCGGAGATGCCCGGCGTGCCGGCATCACTCACCAAAGCCAAGTCTTTGCCGTCTTCCAGCCAGGAAATTATTTGGTCTACTTTATTAATTTTAGAATGCTCGTGATAGGAAACGGTGGGAGTAGAAATTTGAAAATGCTCCAAGAGTTTGCGGCTGTTTCTGGTGTCTTCGCAGAGCACATAATCCACTTGTTTGAGTATTTCCAAAGCTCGCAGAGTGATATCACTAAGATTTCCGATGGGAGTAGCAACGATGTAGAGGGTAGCCATAGGTTTAAGCTAAGTCTTCTTTCTTTTCCTTGAGATATTTAGTCCATTCTTCCACGATGCTGACGATAATCTTAAACGGAGCTTCTAAGATAAAGTCAAAGATGAAGATGAAGAAGTTGAGGCGTGAGACATTGTCCGACAAAAATTTGCCCATGGCCACTATTGGCATATAGAAGAAATCAAAGATAAATCCCAAAATGGTTTCTTTGTCGTCGGTAATGACATATTGCTTGACATCGCGTTTGACTCGGAAGCTAAAAAAGCTGACAAAAGCTAAGAAGAACAAGAAAATAGTGATACTCACCCAATTGAAGTCAATATATTCTAAAAGTTGAATTAGGAAGTAGACAGTGATTAAGAAAGCGCCGGCATAGATTAAGTTAAACAATGAATTCATCAAATAATTGCGCCGAGTTGGTCGCCGCAGATAAATTGGTTGGCTTTTTTTGAATTCAATAAAGGTGATTTCCTTGATGCCGTTAATAATCTTCTCGGTGTTTTTGGAATTCGGGGTTTTAGTAAATAAAATCATCAAAAATAATAAAACCGCCGGGAAAGTGATATTAATGGCCAAAGAAAAAGGATTAACTTTTTCTCCAAAAAATTTAATGGCCGGAATTTCTAAAAGCAAGACGAAGATGGATTTAGTTAAGAAGATATAGATAATACTTCTTAATCCCGATCGCCAAAGCTTGTTTTTGACTTTGCTATAACGCTTCTGGCATTTCTCTTTGATTAAAGAGAAGAAAGCCTTGTCATTGGTGGTGGCGTTTTCGTAGGTCTTAGCCGGATTATCCCCCATGGTTTCTAAGAGCATGGAATAATACAAGGAGTAGCGGCGGACAATTTTATCTATTTGTTTAATCAAGGGGTGTTTTAGTTGTCTTTCCACTAATTGGTATAAGTCCTTCAGGTTCTTAGCGATTTTAGCCAGCTCTTCTTCGTCGGCGTCATCCCAGGAGTTATAGAATTTGAAAGCCAAAAAAGATTGCATTTCTAAATCCAATTTTAAATAGTTGCGAGAGATGCTGAGATATATTTGCAGATCTAAATCTTTTTGATAAGGCAAGTCCGGAGGTAGCTTAATAACCTTAGTGAGAACGTTGAAAATATTAGACATCACGGTGCGACGGACAATGTTAAAATTTAAATTTTCTTCAATCTCGGTAGCCGCCAAGGAAATTATCCAATTAATGACCGCGGTCCGTTCTTTGTTTTCTTTATTACTGAGATTATTTATCGGATAGCTCTCTTTGAAATAATGACGTAATTTAATGTATTTATCCAGAAGATCAGTCACTTCCCCAATCTTGGTTTCCGGAATCTTGTTGTTTTCCAAATATCCGGCCTGGATAAGTTCGGTCAAAAGATGGCGGGTAATCTCTTCCCCGTCGTAATCGCGCAGTACCCCTTCAATCAATATCTGCCGTTTTAAGATTCTTTTTATGGCGTTTTTGCGCAATAAATGATCTTCGTCGTAGTCAACGGCCACGCGGATTTTTTCATAAATGAAGGACAGACGGGAAACTATCTGGGAAACATGAATACGCGGAATATCATCGTCTTCAATTCCCTTTTCGCCTTTTTGCTTCTGGCCGTATACTAATTGAAATAGCTTTTTGGTTTCAGGGTTAATCGTCAAAAACGATTGGCTCTTTTTGATCAAATTAGGGCTCACCATATTAGCTTTAGTTGTGATAAATTATACCTTCATTTTAGCGGTTTTTTTCTCAAAAGGCAAACCTTGACACTCTAGCGCTAATCCGGTAATATAGAGGTGTTAGATAAATGGCCTGAAGGGCCGTTTTTAAATACTTAAATTGGAATAATAATATGAGTAAAATTAGCAATTATTTACAAGAATCCGTGGCCGAAATGAAGAAGGTCACTTGGCCGACCAAGAAACAGACCTATCATTATACCGTATTGGTTATCGGCATCAGCATCGGTGTCGCCTTATTCTTGGGCGCTTTAGATTTTATTTTTAATGGTATTTTAACCTGGGCAATTGCTCGGTAATTTATTTATAGTTCTTAAATTAAAGCCAAAAATATGGCCAAACAAACGTTAAATCAAGGGCGCCGCTGGTACGTACTTCATACCTATTCCGGTTATGAAGAAAATGTCGCTCGCAATTTAAAACAGAGAGTGGACACTTTAGACATGGGAAATCAGATTTTCAATGTTTTAGTGCCGATTGAAAAAAAGACCAAGATCAAGAACGGCAAGCGTAAAATCGTGGAGGAGAAAATCTTCCCGGGTTATGTATTGGTGGAAATGGATGTTACTGATGAATCCTGGTACGTAGTGCGCAATACTCCGAATGTCACCGGCTTTATCGGTGTCGGTTCGGTACCGACTCCGGTTTCTGAAGAAGAAATCAAGTCTTTAAAGAAGCGCATGGGCGAAGAAGATCCGAAGTTCAAAATTGATGTGATTCTGGGCGATTTAGTCCGTATTACCGAGGGTCCGTTTAAAAACCTAGAAGGCAAAGTGGTGGTCGTGGATGAGGCTAAGGGCAAGATTAAGGTCAATGTCTCCATGTTCGGCCGCGAAACTCCGGTAGAATTAGATTTTTTGCAAATAAAAAAAGTATAATTAATTATGGCTTTTCGGCGGTTGGGATTATTCCTGACCCTTGCTTCTCCGAAAACTATTAAGCAATATGGCTAAGAAAATAAAAACGATTATTAAACTACAGATAGTCGGCGGCCAGGCTAATCCTGCCCCGCCAGTCGGTCCGGCTTTAGGCCAGCATGGTTTGAATATCCAAGAGTTCTGTCAGAGATTCAACGAAGCCACCCGTGATAAGATGGGTGATGTCGTCCCGGTAGAAATCACTGTCTATGAAGATAGAACCTATGATTTCATCACCAAGACCCCTCCGGCTTCCGAATTGATTAAAAAGTATTCCAAAATCAAGAAGGGTTCGGGCAAACCGTTAACCGAAAAGGTTGGCACTTTGACCCAGGATCAATTGCGCGAAATCGCTAAGATCAAGATGCCCGACTTGAATGCCAATGACGAAGAGGCCGCAATGAAGATTATTGCTGGCACCGCCCGCCAAATGGGCGTGGAGATAAAATAATTAATTGGTTTGTGGGACGGGATTATTCCCGGATCGCACCACGAAAAAATATGGCAAAAAAAGAAGAAGTGAAAAAAGTGAAGAAAGAAGTTTTTTCTTTCGATCAAAGCAAGTCATACAACATCGCTGAAGCGATTGATTTAGCCAAGAAAGCTAATCGAGCTAAATTTGACGCTTCCCTGGAAGTTCATTTCCGTCTCGGAATTGACCCCAAGAAAGGCGACCAACAGGTTAGAGGCGCAGTTAGCCTGCCTAATGGTACCGGCAAGACTGTCAAAGTGGCCGCTTTCGTTACTCCGTCCAAGGAGAAAGAAGTGAAAGCCGCTGGCGCTGACTATGTCGGTGGTGAAGAATTGATTGCTGAGATCAAAAAGACTGAAAAAACTGATTTTCAGGTGGCGGTAGCGGAACCGGATATGATGAAGAGCTTAGCTCAAATCGCTAAGATCTTAGGTACTCGCGGTTTGATGCCTTCCCCGAAAAATGACACTGTTTCTGCCAATCCGGCTAAAGCTGTGGAAGAATTAAAGAAAGGTAAGATCAGCTTTAAAAATGATGATACCAGCAATGTTCACGCTGTTTTAGGTAAATTAAGCTTTGACAACGCTAAATTAATAGAAAACTTCAATGTTTTTCTAGAGACTATCCGCCGCGCTAAGCCGAATTCATCTAAAGGTGTATTCATCAAGAATGTCAGCATTAGCTCTTCCATGGGCGCTGGTGTTAAAGTCTCCATCTAAACATCTTTGTTTATATCTAAAAAGAGAGCCGTTTTGGCTCTCTTTTTGTTTTGTCTTTTAAATTAAAAGCCACAGGAATAATAGGCCGATAAGGATGCGATAAACGCCAAAGGGTTGGAAGTTATAACGCTGAATATATTTAATAAATGATTTAACGCTGAGTAGAGCTACGGCAAAAGCTACGGCAAAACCAAGGATAAGCAATTGGACTTCCCCGCCGGAAAAATTAATTCCAGTTTTATATAAATCATATCCCGAAGCGGCTACCATGGTGGGAACGGCTAAGAGAAAAGAAAACTCCACAATCGCTTTACGGCTAATACCTAAAGCCAAACCGCCGATAATAGTAGCGGCGGCTCGTGATACTCCCGGCACCACGGCTAATGATTGGCAAAGACCGATGATCAGACATTGAGCATAGCTGATGCTCTCTATCCCCTGCTCCGGAGCGGCATCTTTCTTTTTTGTTTTATAATAATGCTCAAAAATAATTAAAAACAATCCCCCGATTATCAGGGCTAAAACTATAATTAATTTATTTTCAAAAAATACTCCTTTAATTATTTTGTATAAGCCAAAACCGATAATCGCCGTCGGCACGAAAGCTACGGCTAATTTTTTGATATTATCCCAGCGGAATAATTTTTTGATATATAGTCCCACTACCGCCAAGATAGCTCCTAGCTGGATAACTACTTCAAAAGTTTTAGTAAAATCAGTGGCCGGTACTCGGATTAATTCCCCGGTCAATATTAGATGGGCCGTGGAAGAAATCGGCAAGAACTCGGTTAATCCTTCAATGGCGCCTAGGATTATAGCTTGAATGAAATTCATATAATTTATTTAACTAAATATTGCGGCAACATAGCTTTGACTTGGGCGTTATGCTTCTGAACATTATTAAACATCTGGGTAGCGTCGGTGCCACAGCCGGCTAATATTGTGTCGCCGCCGGGATGATTGGGAATGTAGCTGGTGAGATTATAGGTCAAACCATCAATTATCATCCAGCAATCACTGGCGGTTTGATGCTGTTTGACTTGAGCCAAAGGATCAACGGTGTTAGTGGCGGCAGTATTGGTACTGGTTTGCGGGCTGGAGCAGCCGGCTAAAAACAGTACCACGAAGAAAGAAATAATCATTGATATTTTTTTCATATTTTTTTGGGGTTAAGTTTAATGAAGCTATTATAACAAGTTTTTAGAAAATTAAAAACTCCTGCGAGGGCAGGAGTTTCGGCAATCGTTTTAGCGCTTTATGCGCCGTTTAGTCTTTCGCGGACCAGTCCGGCGATTCTGGCTATCGTCTTTTCTTCCGTGTCGTTGTTGCAGAAGATGACTATTTCCGGAGGATTCATAAACTCCAGATGCCGGGGGCCGAACAAACAAACCAATACTTTAGGCGATTTGATTTGATCCAGCTTGGCGATAGCGCCAGGACGGATTTCATCGACCACGATAATAGTTGGCTGGTCGCATCTGGCTATAATGTCCGGTTGGGCATTACCCACATAGCTGGGATTCATGGCCTGAAAATGCACAATTACTCTGGCTTTGTCAGCCATTTGTTGATGCCAGCGATAGGCGATGAGCGGCAAAGTTGGGGCGGCCGGATCTTCATAAAAAGTTCCGAAGATTTTCATTTCGCCTAATGCTTCGGCGACTTTTATGGCAAATTCCGTTATTTTTTTAATATCAGGGTATTTGCCAGATCTGGGGACTGCTAAAAAAACATCATGTTTCATGATCTATAATATTTAGAGGATTAATGTACGATTAATGGTTTATCTTAATTATTTTTTAACAATTTGTCAATTAATCATTATTCTTGGCAAAACGTAGTTTTTTATACCATCCCCGCGGAAAGATCTTGAGCAGCCAAGCAATAATTGTCCAGCGCTTAGTGACATAGGCATGATCTTTCTTCTTTTCTATGGCTCTTAATATTTGCGCCGCCGCTTTTTTTAAAGGCGCTGACCAAAAGATATTGTCCCCTTTAGCCATTTGGCTTTGCATAAATCCAGGTTGAATTTCGGTGACGGTGATTGGCAACTTTAGACGGCAAGCTCTTTGGCGCAAGCTTTCTAGATAATTAGATTGGTATCCTTTAGTGGCGGAATAAGCCGGAGCTCCCTGCTCGCCTCTGATACCCATAATGGAAGTAATACCGACCAGGTGGCCGCTTTTTTTGGTAACAAAATGCTTGAAGGCTAAATTGGCCAGAGCGGTAAAGCCGATAACATTAGTTTGAATAGTTTTTAATTCTTTTTCCAACTCTAAGTCTTTATTTTGAAAACCGATGCCGGCCGAAATAATTAAAATATCTAATCCCCCCATCTCGGCTATCAGATAATTGACAGAAGCTATTGCCGCTTCCGGATCGTTGACATCAACCGGTTTAATTAAAATATTTTGCGGGCATTTAGCTTGACTAGCTCGAAGATTAGCTTCATTGCGGGCGACAGAGCCGACTCGGTAATTTTTTTTAGCCATTAATTCAGCCAAGGCTTGGCCAATGCCGGAACTAGCGCCGATAATGATAGCTTTAATTGGTTCGGCCATATTATTTTAGATTTTTATTTCTAGCCAGGATAAATCCCAGGTTCTTGTCGAAGCGAGAAGGAAAAATTTGCACGCTGAAGCCGTTTTCTCTCAGTCGGCTTTCCAATTCTTTAAAATCCCGGTTCTCTATTTTATGATATTCTAATATTATATTTTTAATTTTAGAAAAATCTGCTGCTTGCCAGGCATCCAGCAACTCATATTCCCCGCCCTCAATATCCATCTTTAAAAAATCAATCTCCTTTATCTTAGTTTTTGATAAAAAATCTGCTAACGATATGGCGCTCACTGTTTTTCCCGGCTCTTGGCTATCTAAAGGCAATAAGGTGTGGTTAATGGAATCTGAAGCTATTTGCAGTTTTCTTGGGCCGGTTTGGCCGGCTAAAGCCTGGTCAATAATTTTAACCGTCTTTAACTTATTCTTTTTAATGGTTTCTTTTAATTGGCTTAAATTGCCCTTTTCCGGCTCCAAGGCATAAACCTTAGCCTTGGGACTTAAAAGGGCGGCATAGGCGCTCCAGGCGCCAATATGAGCCCCAGCATCCACTATGGAGCGGCTTTGAGTAATGAGTTCTTCGGCGGCTCGATATTCCCGCCAAAAAAAGATTTCCTTAATGACACTTTGATCGGCGTCATCTCTTTCCGGAAAATCTAAAGTTTGTTGTTGAAATTTAATAATCATGGATATAAAAAACAACTTTAGCAGCCGGTTAAAGCTAGAGCTAAAATTGTTTTAAGGTCTTTTAAGGGCGGTTAATCTTCTAAAGTTCTGATTAAATCCCTATCAATTATCTTCCTCTTTTTGGCGTCGTAGACGATTTGGTCGCCGCGCTCGGTGCGGAAGACAAAAGATTTTTTGTCCGAAGGATGTTTGAACTTTGAGAAACCCAGATTGATTAATTCTTCCGGGGTTTCAGCTAAAGTAATATCTTCTTCGTACTTTCTTAGGTCGCCCTTAGTTTGAAAATTCATTTTTTTGCCCGGAGTGATTATCTCCAGGTCTCTGTTTAGTTTCAATCCATTAGGATTGTATTCTCTTTCCCCGGTACCAAACATAGGCGTTCATTTTAAGTGTTAGACTTCAATATTGTACCATTGCCAAGGGTATTTTTCAAGGGCTTAGGGAAAATAAAAAACAGATGGACTCATCTGTTTTTTATGTCTATATGAGTTAAAATTTGAACATGTCCGAGAACTTGCCAATTAAAGGCAAAGGTTGCTGTTTGCCGGAAGCGGCGTTGCTTATCCCCACGATTAATAATACCAAGGTGCCTAGGCTTAAGATCCAATTAATAGTCCACCAGAAGTACATCGGCATTATCCAGTCTATTACATTTAAAAGCACTACTAGCAAGAATAGGACTAAGCCTTGTTTGGTGTGATATTTCACGAAAGAATCTTTTTTAGCATCGCCGGTTAAAAGCGGTACGAAGAAAAGAATATAGGCGATAATGGCCATGGCCGTATTCGGCTTGCCGGAAATTACCGGCACAGGATTTTGTGACATAGTTTATTATTGATTATTAATTTGACCCGTAATACAAAACTCCAATTTGCTGCTCTTCTGAGTTCTCATAGGAAAGGCTAATGGTCACACCGTCTTTTTCCACGATTAAATTAGCAGCATCAGATCCAATAGAGCTCATTCCCACGGTATAACCGTCGCTAGTAAACTCCTCGGTTAATTTATTAAAGTCTTCGCTGTCGATAACTTTCGGTACAGTGAAGGCTACCAAGAAAGAGCCGTCTTGTCCCATGTAGTTGCCGCTGAATAAGATCGGCTTTATCTTTCCAAAAACCTTGGTTAGGATAGGTTCTATTTTCTCTTTGACCACCGAAGACATAGCTCCGGCTAAAGCCACTGGTTTGGTTTCGTTGTAGCGATCAGTTGGAGTTTTGGCGGCCTCGGCAGCTTCGTCCGCTTTTTGTTCCGCTTCTGATTTGGCTGCTTCTTCGGCTATTTGCCGCGCTAGCTTGTCACTGATTTTGCCGTCGCCTCCGAATAGGCCGCCGCCAGTGTTCATTCCGTACATGCCTCTCAATAATTGATTGGCTAAGCGTTGTTGGCGCCAACGGTTAAAACCGTAGCAGAGCCCCCCGATTACTGCCACTGCCACGATGACAATGACAATCGTCTTGGTTTTCTTGTCCATATTTTTTGATTATCCCGAAAATATTATCTCGGGTTATTTTTATAAATACCCGCCGTTGAGGGACGGGTAGAAAATAACACTAAAAAATATCCAAAATAAATAAGGGAAAATGTTGACGATTAGAGGTGATAAAATTATCAGCTTGAAACATACTAATTCAATTATAGCATAATCTGCCGGCCAAGCAAAATAAAAAACCCCGCCTAGGTGCGACGAGGTTTGGAATATTGGTTGATTTCCAATAGCTAACAATTAAGCAGCATTTTAGTAAAGCGATTGTAGGCTTGGACCAATTCTATGACCGGTCCGGCTTGCAAATCGCTGATGTTGCCGTTTAAGTTGAATTTCTTCTTCAGCTCCTTGAAGGCTATATCGTCAAGGGCGAGCTGGATTTGATAACGGCTCTCATCGGGATGAGGCAGATGAAGATATTCAATGAGCTCCGGAGTGATTTCTCCTTTTTCCTGGAAAGCGTTAAGTTCGGCTGTCAGTAGTGATTGATATCTCTCTTCGCCGATAATCTTTTTTCCCCAACCGGCAGCTTGGCTGTTGACGGTAAAGGACGTTGATCGACAAATCCTTTTCCAGAAATAAAAATAGTCTGATGATTTCTTGATATGCGGCTGTGTCTGCGTAAAGAAATTATCATAGACCAGTCTTAAGAGTTCCGAAGAGCTTGAGTCAATATCTAGCCATAATGCTTCTTCCCAAACCTCTAGCACATCACTGATTTCGGTGTATAGCTTGCTAGTCTTTAGGGCAAAGTCTTGGATATTTCGGCTTAAGAAAGCCGAAAATAATTTATCCAATTTTATCCTGGTGGTTTCACCGAGTTTCCCTCGGAGCGACTCATATTCTCGTATCATCCAGCGAACTTTATTTAAATGGGGGCCGGTTTAAATAGAAGGTGACTAAATCACCGCCATATTCTCGCCGAAATTTAATGAGTAAAAGAACTTCTTTGAGGCAAATCCCCTGCTCCAGTAATTTCTGGCTATAGGGGTGCCTCAGAAGCCTTCTTCTCTTTAATCGGAATCTGGTAATAAAGAAAATAAATGTCATCAGTATCACCATGATACCAACGAGTACGAAATGGGTTGTTTCCATGAGTTGTTTGTATTTAATTGGTTAAGGACGAATTTGAATTCTTTTTAAATTATCAATAATCAGATGTTTTGTCAATCTGGGGAAGTTTTATTTTTTATAGCAAAAAGCAGGCCCCCAGCCTGCTTTTTTATTTTTCTGAGATTAATGAAGTCCGTGTTCGTGGAAACAATCAACATATTTTCTATCTAAATTGAGCAAGTGATTCACTAGCCAATCTTCCAGGAAATCAATGAGGTCCACCGAGATATCCACTCCATTCTCATTAAATTTCTTTTGGAAATCTAAAATTTTATCTTTGAGCTCGCGATGCTTTTCTTTGTGTTCCTGAGCTCCTTCGTAATTAAACTTATCAAAGTATTTTTCTTCGGTGCTAAAATGATTCGTCGCGTAGTCAATGATAGCTTTTAATAGTTCCCCCAACTCCTGGCGGGGAGATTTTTTGACTATGGAGTCATATAATTTATCTAAGATACTGACGAAATAACGATGTTGATCGTCAATTTCTTTAATGTCAAAGCTATACTCGGGTTTCCATTTGAAATACATAGGGTTTAAATATAATATTTTTTATTTTTTGTTTTCTGTCACGCTAAAAATATAATAACTGCCGGTGACTTGCCATTTTTTATCAATATATTCCCTTTTGGGAACTTCTTTTAATATTCCACTTAATTCAACCTCTTTGTTTAAAAAAGTATTCATGATATCCGGCGCTTGGCAATCTTTCATGGTTGGTGCGCATTGAGCCACGGTGGTGGGCAACCAATTCTCAACCGGAATTTGGCAGTCATTGTCGGCTAAGAGAAAATTTTCAGCTCCATCGGATTGCAGTAAAGCCTTTACTTCAACTTTTTTGTCAACATATTTTTTTGGGCTAGCCACCAAATCACAAACCGAGACAGTGCTCCCGATAATTTCGTTTTCTTTTTGGTCGTCTAATTTCTTTTCCTCCGCCGGTTTTTGCAACGAGCAGCCGGTGAAGATGATGAGGGCTAATAAGGAAATGATTAATTTTTTCATAATGTTAGCGTAATAATTTAGGTATACCTTAATTATATCCTAATATCCCTTGAGATACAAATTAAAGAAAGTTTAGAAATAAAAAACCGTTGTTTCCCAGGGCGGAAAACAACGGCGGATTAAAATAGTCAGTTAGATCTTGTCTATTAGTCCTTTGACTCCGCCTAAAAAGAAATGGCGGATGGAATCTTTTTCGGCAGGGATTAATTCCCGATTTTCAGGCAGGTCTCGACCGTGAATGGCGAGAATAATCATTTCCAGCAGGCAGCCCAAGTTGAATTTGGGACTCATAATTTTTCCGGAGATTAAATCTGTATTGCTGCCGATATACAGAGTTAAAATATCTTCCGGCTCTTCCTTCATAATCCGCAGAGCTTCCCTAACTTTGGAAAGCACATATTGAGGCGATTCATTTTCTAAACTAATAGTGGCTTGAGAGTATTCTTTCAAATACCTCTCCAGCGCGGCAATGAAGTACTTCTCTACATTGGAGCAAGTACCTAAAACAAGGAGTAGTTTCATGGTTTGTTGTGCTTGGTGGCCGCAATAGACTAGGATTAATCTGCTCCGGTCACCAGTCAAACAAAGTTATAAAAGGGCTAATTTGATATAAAATCTTAGAATAATTATATAATTTTGTCAACAGATAGTAATCCTTTTAATTATTTGACAAAAATGGGCATACATTATAATATAGGCGGTTAAACTAGTAAGGTTTACACATGAACATTAACAACTAAAAGCGATAACATGAGAACAAAGTTTCCGGCACTTTTAATAGTGCTTTTGGGTATGCTTCCCCTGAAAAATGAAGCCCAGATTGCCCCGTTCCACTACATTTCCTGTGCAGGAGATAATAGCGGCGCGTTGGAGGTCAATCCCGATTTCGGGTTGCCGCACTTATTTGTGGAGTAACGGCGAAACAAGCAAAAGTATCGACAGCTTAACGGCTGGCATCTATTCGATCACGGTGACCGACGATACTCTGGCGACAATGGTCTATAGCTACACGCTATTTGATCCTCTGCCGCTTGGCGTAGTGGTGGCTTCTCAAAACGATCTTCTTTGTTTTGGGTTAACTACCGGCAACATAGATGTCACATTAAGCGGCGGCACTCTGCCCTATTCGTATCAGTGGAGCCGTGATAGCCTGCTGTATGCGGCTAGCGAAGATTTGGCAAACATTCCGGCGGGGTCGTATGACTTGCTGGCGACCAAACACCTGTTTATTTCTAAACGGGGGCCGGGCAATTAATTGTCCGGCTTTTTTATTTAAATAAAAAAGATAACTTTGGTCCGAAGTTATCTTTAGAAATTAACCTTTGCGCTGGCGCCGAGCTAAGCGACGAATAAACTTAATCGCTCGGTTAACATAGCTCTAATTGTTGTTTATTCTGTTGTTCTGGACCGAGGGCCTTGCCCGCTACTGTTTAAAATGAGCGGCAAAGCCTTGTTCTAAATCAAAGGGACGAATAAAACATTCAATCAGATTGACATCAGGAAACCATTTCAGGGTAATCTGAGAGATAGCCTGAGCTAATCTGTCTCGCACCTCTTTGGTTCTTTTTGGCTTGATCATTAATCCATCAACGAAAATAACGATTTCTTCGCCCAGGCCTTTAGACATTAAGTCTGCGGGAAAAAAGCAAGAGACATCTGTTCTTTTTAATTCGAGTTCTTTCACACCGTGGGCTACGGTGTTAACCAGGGCATTACGGAACTCATCAATTTTTTCCGCCATTTCATGCGAAATTCCATAAACTATTAATACCGGCATTCTATTTCCTCCCTAATTAGTGGTTATTATTTATTTTTTCAAACAACAAAAAAGTATATCATAAAATTATATCTTTGTCAATCTATTATTGAGAAGTCCTTAGAGCTTGGTTTCTTCCCCGCCCAAAAAATCTACCCGGTCGTCTTTCACTAATAGCGCCTGTTCATTGTCTAATATTCTGGTGGGATAATGGGCTTGAGGAATTTTTTCTCGCAACACATCATCATACTCCGGAACATAGTGAGCGGTTATCAGAAACGGCACTAAATTAAGGCCGGTGAAATCAGTGACACCGCAGTGATCATATCTGTCTTGATGTGGCCAAAGAGCCATTTCAATCGTCGGACAAGCGACATAAGCTCCGGCGCTGGCGCCGATGTAAATCAATCCCTGAGGCAGCAGTTCCTCAAGCACTTTATCAAACTCGCTTTCTCGAATTGATTTCAGCAAATAGAAAGTATTGCCCCCGTTGACAAACACGACATCAAATTTTTTTAAAATATCTCGCAGCTCTTCTTTATTTTTTCCGTCTAAGTCTATATCTTCAAAATAGCAATTATTTTCCTTAAATATCGTTCGGGTTCTGTCTAAATAATCCAAGGTTCCTGTTCCCCGATTTTTGGAGGCGGTGATGACATGAGCCACCCGGAGATCGCTTAAGGGCCGGCCTAAATAAGGGGCCAAATCATTTTTAAGAAAACGGCTAGAGGATAATAAAAGTAATGTTTTCATAGGATTCTGTTAGCTATTAATACCAATAAAATAGCATTTAAGAGAGCCAATTGTCAAAAGTCAATCAAACTAAAGAACGCTCCGATTAAGAGCGTTCCGAGGCTAAATTAGCTAATTTTACCATCTAAAAACAGACTTTATTCCAGCGCAAAATCAAATAAAAAACAGTCATGAAAATAAAGCCGCCGACGATGATTCCGGCCAAAAATCCGGACAAAGACGAGGCTAGCACTTTGCCCAAGCGCCAGCGGAAAGTCTTTTTTTCGGTGGAGATAAAATCACCGATTACTTTTTTCTCCATTAATGATTTTTTCATAGTTTGTTATTAGATAAAAATAATTAAAAACCTAATTTTTCTTTTACGATAATCAGAGTGATTCGTCCGGCTTGGACTTCCTTGTTAATCAACAAGACTTTGTTAATAGAGCTTCCCTGACCGTAGGCTTTGAGGGCTCGTTCGTTTTCCAAAGGCAAACAATATTCTGCTAAGCGCTGTCGGCCGACTTCTACGTTCTCCACTATTTTCTGCGACCCGACTACCCAAATTACCGCTCGTGACCCAAAGGCATAGGCCGGCAATTGACTGCCGGTGGCGGAAGCAATGAGCACTTCCCCATTTTCAGTAACCGCATGAACGCTGCCAATGGCATATTCCGGGGCTGCTCCTAAACGCTGTTTTTCCATTTGTTGCTCCGGACTATTTAAAGTTGCAAATGTATTGCGCGCCGCTTTATACTTCTCACTGCTAGTTATCTCCTGGTCAATACCGGTTTCGGCTAATGTTATGGAAGACATATTCATCACTTCCGCTCCGGCGGGCAATAGAGACAAGGCTTTTTCTTTAGCTGCCGCTTTGTCATTAACCACGTAGGTGGTGATACCGTTTTGATTAAGCGCGGCTATTGTTTTAGCTATAGAATCATCGCTGGCTAGAGTGGCAAATTTTTGATTAATTTCCATATGACTTTAAATTAAATTATCAATAATTTTTTAATAGCTTTGAGTAGTGGTTCTCGGGCGGCACCGTTAAAATTATGATCCCCGTCCAATGAAATTACTTTTATCCTTGGATCTAATTCCTTCAAATCAACTGGCGGCAAGAGTTGATCTTGCTTGGCGATTATCGCCAACACTTCTGTCCTTTGCGCCAGAGTATTGTATTCTTTGATTGGCTCGTCCTTGGCCCTTTCCTGCCAATATTTCGCCGGCACTATTTTAGTCAGACCACTTGAACCAGAGGGAAGTTTAGAAGTGCCATCCATATTTATTTCCGCTCCCGGCTTTTGGCGATATCGAGCTAAGGTGCGCTCAATATTCATATCAAACACCGGTGCCAGAAGAATGGCTCTCCTAATCCCAATGGGATTAGCCAAGGCTGCGACCACCGTTCCTTGGGAATGGCCGATTAAATCAATGATCGCTCCGGGATAATCCATTTTAGCTTTTTCAATGACCTGGTTAAGTTTTTGCACTTGAGCGCTCAACGGACAAATAGTCATCGTCTTCTCTTTTTTGTCTACGGCAAAATAATCAAATAATATTGATTTTGCTTCTGGCAAGCTAGCGGCAATGTCGGTCAAAAGACCCATATCGTCTCGACGCACTCCAAATCCATGTGAATAGATGATAACTTGCTTCGGGATAGATTTTAATTTAGAAAGAATAATCATAATTAACACCAGCACCCAGAGCAGCGGAGAAAAGACGCTAATCCTTTCCAATATTCCCATTCCCGGGGTTGGTAGTTGGGCCGCTACCCGAGGAGCTTGGAAGCTCACTAAGATGCCAAAAGTTAGCATGATTAAAATAGTTGCCAGGGAATACCAGCGAAACCATTTCCCTTGAGTATTGGAACCGCAGGCCATAAATACCGCTATCAGCAAAACGGTTATACCCGATAAAACTAAATGACCGGTATCGGTGGCGGATCCAATATTGCCTCGCATATTCATGGGAAAGAAGAGCCAGACGAACCCTAGGAGGCCCCAGGCAGCTAATAGCAGGCCGGTAACGCGCAAAGAGCGCTTCTGTTCAGCCCAGAGCCAGACACCTATTCCCAGAGCAATAATCAGCGGATTAAAGGCTAGAACCATAATTGTCCACAATCGGCTGGTGGGGGCTTCAATGGCGGATAGTTCGCTAATCGCCTGATTGGTATAGCTATATCCCGGGTATAAGCTGGCGGCCAGCGCGTCAACGCCAATATAAAGCAAGACAGCGATGATGCCGCAGATTAATAGAGCTTTGATTATCTTTCTTCGCTTAATAGTCATGATAAAATTATACTCCAAAAAGATAAATATAAAAACAGCACAATTATTATTTTATAAATTGAGGGATTTAATCGAGGTCTCAATATTATTGCCGTCTAGTTCAACACTAACACATTGGGCTTGAGGCCTGTGGGTGGAATCGTTTTCAGTGAATGCTGGAACTGTGATATATTCAAGGTTGTTGATGTTCTCTTGATGGAAGAAGTGTAAGTGTCCGCAAAATACGGCCATCACCTTTTGGGAATCTTCAAATATTTTTCTCACCTCTGCTTTATTCTCAATATAGGCTCGATGTGGCTTGCCTTTGAAATAATAATTATTATCCAATGATTGATCGTCTAATATGTAATGGCAATAGATTAGAGTGGGCAAATTAGTTTTCTTTAGATCTTCTTTTAACCAGGCTAATTGTTCAGGGTCAATACGGCATTGTTCGGTTCGGTCATTTCTAAAGCTATCCAAAACGATATGATGATAGTTGTTAATATCAAAAGAATAGTAGGGGCTGTTCTCTCCGATTATTTGTGCTAACTGGGAACGGGAAAGATTACGCAACTCATGGTTTCCCAATACGCATTTTACCGGCACCCCAACATTTAATAGCCCTAATGCCTTTTTATACAGCTCAGCATCATTGTCTGCATTAACTTCAGCTATTAGATCGCCTAAATTGATTATCAAATCATATTCCTGGGCCAGCGTTTTAAATTTGGGAATATAGTTTTCAAATTGGGAACCAAAATGATTAATATAGTCCTCACCGCCGTGGGCGGGATAGTTGGTGTCTTCTCCGTAATGGATGTCGGAAATAATTAGTATTTTCATATAGAAACAAGATTAGTTAATATTTTTATCTTTTCTAACGACACCGCATCACAAAGACCACCGCATCCTCAAGCACGCTTTCTACCTGGGTTTCTGATAGTTTTAGATTATTAGGAGACACTAAATCACCGAGGACCTCCATGAAGCTGTGCCGTTCAATAGAATAGCCGAGATTTTCAAAAAAATCCTGCGCTTCCCTTTCGGTCTCAAATCGGTTGCCAACGATATCTTTGCCGGTTAGTTCAGATATCTTTTCTACATAACCAGCCATAATCGTGTTTTCTTGACTGAATATTTTTCTCAAAGAAATATCGGACGTTATCCAAGCTCCGCCGTATTTTTCTAGCAGTCTATGGATATTTTTTCCGACCTGAGCTTTTTCCTCAAGGGTTAAATAGCGCAGTAGTCCTTCATTGATGATTGCTAGCGGTTTTGTTTTGTCAAAATGGCTAGTCGCTTCTTCTAGCTCTGCAAAGTTTAGGACATTAGCCGGTGCAAAATGAAGATTATTGGGAATCGGGAAATTATGATCTTCGGCTATTTCTTTGATTATTTGTTCTTTTTCTGATATCACACTGGGAAGATCAACTTCAACGTAGTTAAAATTATTATCTTTAGACATGGATAACCCTCGGGAAGAAAAACCGGCGGCCAGCTCTAAAACTTGATCAAAGCCAGTTTGCAGAATTAGTTTATCAATCAACTTATGCCTAGCTTCAAATTGCGGCGCTAGTTCTGGTCTTTTGAGGTCGGCCGGAATTTCTTTTTGATCCTTTCTTTCTCTTAGAGCTTCCAGCTTAGCAAAAATATCTTGAGAAAAAGGGATATCAGAAAAAGTGCGGCGATAAGCCACCATCCAAGCGGTGGGAATCACTTTCTCAAAATCATTCGGCTGGTTTTCTATATTTTTTGTAGTCATAAATAAATTATATCATATTTTTAGTCAACCCGATAATTGACTAAATCCTAAAAACGGTGTAGTATCATAAATCAGTTAAATATAGTATTGAACCTTTAAAAAAATTAACCAATGAAAAAAGTTATTTTTCTGTATGTAGTTTTCATTATCGCCGCCTTTGTGCTGGCTTGTATTTCTGAGCAAAAACCGGATAAATATCCTATAACCTATGTGGCCATATCGCCGGCTGGATTTAGGCAAGATATTACTTATATCTGCGGCAATATTAGATATCTGCCTGATGGCCGAGTGAGATGCCTGATTAGATATATTGACGATCGACCTTCTAAGGATAGTGTTGATTTTCCGCCTACGACCCAGATTATATCCGCGGCTAATTATTTTATTGATTAATTAGAATCTGGAAAACCACCCGAGAAACAAGACTGAGATAATTTCAAAGTCTTTTTTATTTTTCAAAATATAAACTATTTAAAACAAAAAAAGCTGATTGATTTCAGCTTTTTTTATTAATTTTTTCTGGTTCAAATTAGTCTCCAATTGAAAAACAATCGCAATTTTTGTTTTTTAAAATTAACTTTTGTTCTTGAATATTGTTAATAAATGTCCGCTGAGTGCCTAAGCCAATGGCTCGCCGCTTATCCAGCGGGGTGTGGTGTTTGTATCTCCGACGAGAAAACTCTTTCACTAATGCCTCATGTCTGAGATAAAGGGCTTTTTGTTTCCCAACCCAACGCAGTGTTTCCGGATGGCGAGAATATCCTCCCTTGCCGTGATGCTTTACCAAAATATTCCACAAGCCATGAAGTTCTCGATGTTCAGCGAGCAAGTGTTTTCTGCACAAACATTTTGGTGGGACGTCCCATATTCGCATATTTTTGAATTCTCTTTGTTTCTAAACTTAATATGTCAATTATATATTATATCTTCTGAATTTGAAAGATGGAAATAGATAGATGGCAATTAATTAAGCAATAAAAAAGGAACCGAATGGCTCCTCTATGTTATTAGTGAATTAATCTTTTGTCCAGGTAAACTGTTGATATTCGGAATAAGCGCAATGAGCAAGCCAATAATTATAATATGGCTCACAGTCAGCTTCTCCATCTTGAAATTTTTTAATCATAACTCCGCTAACTCCTGGCACGGTTTCTTGAATTTTTTTAATTTCCCCTACAGTAGAATCGGAAATTTCCACTTCAGATTTTAACTTTTCTATATCTTCAACAGACAGAGATGCTATTTTTTCTAAAACAAACGTAATTTCTTTTATTAATGACATAACTTTAGGTTTTAATAGTTTTTACAAGAGACAAATAATTATCTTTTCTAAAACCCATTAAAACCCTATCTTTTAAAGATCTATTGTTTTATAAACCTATCATTGAGAGAATAAAAAAGCAATAGCTGCTCAATAAGCTGATTCAATTGTTTAAAATGGCTATATTGACTAAATTAAATAATTATTATAATATAGAGCATTAAACCAAATTGTCGAACATTAAAATTACTATTATGTATATTCAGTTTCAAGCAAGTTATGCCAATACCTTATTTGAAGGGAGCGGCACATATTCCTACAAAAATAATAAAAAAGCCAAAGAGGAATTTTTCAATTCTTTAAGCGATGGCAAAGATTTTTATGCCGGGGATTCCAATGATAAAGTAAAATTGGACATCAAAACCGTCGAAAAAACGGAAAGGGCTGACAATGTTGGCGGTTACATGAAGTTTACCGCTACAGCCACTTACGAAAACCGTAATATATCTGTGCCAATATTCGTAAAAGGGATTGTGACTTTCAGCAAATAACACTTTCCTCGTTCAACAAAAGATTGACCCCAAAGATCAATCTTTTTTATTTTTAATATTATCCTCTGACAAACAACGAGCACCAACACTCCCCTTTTTCTTGCCAAGTTTTTTGCGCTTTGAAATTACAAGGGCAAATTAGTTTGGCATCCGCTTCCTTATTTCCTGAGTTTAATCGACAGGGACAATATCTAAAGCCGTGATTGTCTTCATTATTTAACACTCCTTCAGCCAAAAGCTCCACCCTTCCTTTGTCAGGGTTAAGTTTTAATTTATCCGGCGCCATTTGCCTGTCAGCAAACTCTTGCCAGCGTTTGATAGTGTTTTCTATTCTTCGTTTATCCATTGTTTTAATTCTTTATATGACATTTCACCGCAAACAGCTCTTCCCTCTGCTTCGTCTAAGAAAGTCGGGACAGACAGATCGCCGCCGCTAGCCGCGGCGATTATTTTTGCATATTCTCTCATTTTCATGGCATTATCCTCATTATGCCAAACCTCAAGTTTTACAATATCATATCCCTCCGCAATGAGCTGATCAACTATCGGGTGCATTACCCGGCAATGAGGACATTCTTGGCCATGAAACATTATTATTTTTTTCATATTACAATATTTCTATTAATTTTTTAAACTCGTCTATTTCAATTTCAATATAGGCATCTTTAATATGGCAAGTCGGACACTCTGAGGGTGGGTTGATATTTATGCTTAAATCATTGCATACCGTGCATCTCCATAGTTTTCTGCCCTCTAAATTATCCAAAACCTTTTCCAGGTCAGCCCTATCTCCAGCAACAAATCCTTCCGGAGCGTTAATCCCCAAGTGGATATTTCCTAGATTGTCCTTATATATACCTTTTTTCATAGTAGTTTAATTATAGCACTGATAAAAGTATTTAATCCAGGGTTGGGGTTTATATTGGGCAATTCCTTGTTTTGCCGGCCTCCTGATGCTATAATAGATATAACAATATGCATAATAACCAAATTAAAATTTGCGCCAAGGGCTCCAGGAAAAACGGGGCTGAATTCATTAAAGAGACTAAATATCTAGCCACTTTAGTGGATTGTATAGAAATTGACTTAAACTATCCTCACGATAGTAATTTTAGAAAAGAATTAAATTTTTTAAAACAATTAAGAGCAAAAAATAATATACATTATACAGTCCATGCTCAATATTTCGGCGGCAGCTTGAACGATTTTAATAAAAAAATTCGCGAGGAAAGCCTAAAACAAGTATATCAAGCGATTGATACCGCTGTTTCACTAGGAGCTAAGATTGTCACACTTCATCCAGCCCTGGAGCCGTATGGCCTTAGAATAGCCGACCGGGAAAAAATAGAATTGGCTATTTATAAAAAAATTGCTGGCTATGCTGCCAAAAAACAAGTTAAGATTGGTTTGGAGAATGAGGCGCAAACTTGTTTTTGGTTTCCGAATAGAGCTTGCAAATTTAAAGAGTTGAGGGAGACCGTTAAACAAGTAAAGAATAAAAGCTTTGGCCACACTCTAGACATTGGACACGCCAATGTCAGCGGCGAAGATTATCTCAAGGCCATAACGGATATCAACAAAAATATTTTTCATGTTCACCTCCATGACAATCTTGGGCTTCCTGAGGAAAATATTAAGAAATATAATCGTCCAGATCCGCACTTGCCACCCGGACAAGGAATGATTAATTGGAAGAAAGTAATTACGGCTTTAAGGAAAATACATTATCGGGGATATGTTGAACTGGAATGTGAAATAAAAGATATGGCTGGCGCTATTGAATATTTATCCCAGTTTTAATACTCTTCAAAAATTTAAAAAGGAGCTAAATTGTAGCTCCTTTTATTGTAGTTTCCTTTTGATAACCCTCTCATAAACGGAATAATGTTCTCTGGCCGCTTTGGTCCAATTATATACGGCCACTGAATCAATTGATTCCCGGGAGAGGCTAAACCATTTCTCGGGACTGGCGCAAAGAATTTCTTTGATTTTTATTGCCATATCCGCTTCGGAGTGGTTGGGTGAGATAAATTTAGCAGGAATATTAATTTTATAGCTGCTGTTGTTTCTGACTATTGTCGGTAAGCCGCAAGCTCGAGCCTCGGCTGGCAATAAGCCAAAAGTTTCGTGCTGAGAATGTCCGATGAAAACCTTGGCCTGGCGGAAACATTCAGCTAACTCAATTTGAGACAGGGCATCAGAAAATATCAGTTGTTTAGCGATCTTAAGCTTATCGGCTAGTTGTTCCAGGCCCAATTCTTCCCTTTCCTTATTATTCCCCCCAACTACTAGTAGTTTTGGTTTTAACCCTTCTTTGCATAAATCAAGCAGCAATCTAAAGGTGGTAAGGAGAAAGGCGTAGTCCTTTATCGGGCTAAGTCGACCAGCACTAATGATTAAATCGTCTCGAACAATAGAGCGGTTGGGATAAAAAATTTGACGATCAATCCCCGGATAGATATAACTGATTTTTTTCTTGGCTATCCGGAAAATTTTAGCGATTTCCTGAGCATCAATTTCACTCAGGGATATAATGTGATCGCAATCGAGCAAACAATTTAGTTCCCTTTTTACCACTTCTGAAGTGTCAACCAGGCTCAAGAAGTCAGCTTTTTCTACTAGTACCTTTCTAACGCCGATGGTGGCGTAGTTAGTGTGAACCCAAGGGGTATTTAGCCCTTGGTTGCGAAGCATAGACATCACGGCACCGGCTTCAGAACCCGAAGTATGAACGATGTCCGGCTGATTATGATCAAAAAGTTTTTTCACTTTAAGACCATAATCAACCAGGTGCAATAATTGCTCGTCTTTATTCAGAACCCTGTTTGGCCCGGATTTAATGGTGATGATCTGTTCCCTTGCCAATCCTTCTGCGAAAATTTCTTCGGAACTTTTTCGACAAACAAAGGAAGCTTCGACATTCGGTAATTCGGAAATACTCTGAATCAAGTTATAAACTATCGTATTCAATCCCCCGATGCTCCGATCTCTTCCCGCAAATCTGATAGTTGGCATTCCTTCGTAATTCAGATAGCAAATTTTCATTCCGACCTCCAGTTCAACTTGTTAATTTGTAAGAACCTTTGGAAGGAATTCGTAGATAGGGCTTGGTCGAATATTTCTGAATATTTATCGAGCGCTTCCCCTAATAATCCTTGCCGGTAAAGACTAAGAGAATCAACGCCCCGGTTATTATTAGCGGGACAAAAATTCAGATAGCCACCACAGGAAAGTCGGAGAGTAAAAATTCCCTCATGACAATATTCCGGACATTCTTGGCAAACCGGGGACCGCATAGTCGGTTCTGCCTCCTTCAAAATAACAGCCATTCCCTTTTTACTGCTTTCTAGTTTGTAGAACTTGCAGCCAAAAACATCCATGAGAGAAAAATTAGTGCCGAATTCCCTTTCTAACATTGGCATAAGATCTTTGGTCAAATAAACAAATTCGTTTTCCCAAAAATTCTTTTTGCCTACACATGAAGAGTAGTAGGTAAGATCCAATAAGTGGATTTGCTGGACGCCAATCTCTTCAACCATTTCCAACAAAGGAATAATGGAATCAAAATTGGATTTCATCACCACGCAATTGAGGCGAACAGGCATAAATTTAACGGCTGTTTTAATGCCCTCCAAAACTTTTTTGAGCTTATCAACGCCGGTAAAGTTAAAGAAATCTCGATCATACGGAGTATCGAGCGAAATCTTTAAGAATTTCAAGCCCGCTTCTTTAAGTTCGGACATCTTTTTATCGGTAATCAGCAATCCGTTCGTGTTCAGTTCTACCGCCGCGCCCATGGATATTGTCTCTTTAATAATACGGGCAACATCCTTTCTCATGAGTGGTTCGCCTCCGGTAAAATGAATATTGTTCACTCCGGACCTGATCATCACATCGATGATTCCTAATAGCTCCTGGAAAGAAAGGCAGTATTTTTCCTGGCCATCATAATTTTCCATGAACACTAAGGGACCATCGGGGCAATAAATGCAATTCATCTGGCAAAGCCGGCTGATTGCTATTCGTGCTTTAGTAAACATACATTATCCTCCTGACTTTAAACTGTTATACAATTCAATATATTGCCCGACTACCAAATCAAAGGTTTTTTGATTGAGTATTGTCTGGCGGCTATTTACACCTAACCGGCGACGTTCGGCCTCATTCGTGACTAAATCCCTGATGGATTCAATAAAACTTGCCTGATCATCAACTGGAAACAGTCGGCCGTTTTCTCCATCAGAGAGCAACTCGTTCATTCCTGGTATATCCGAAGCAATAACCGGGTTACCGCAGGACATCATTTCCATTAAAACATTAGGCTGACCCTCGCGGCTGCTCGGCAGAACTAATAAATCGCAGGCTCGAAAAAAATTTTCCGGCTCGTTAGTCACTTCATAGAATCTGACGTTTCTAGCTGAATTAATTAGTTCTTTGACTCTGCCCTCAATAGAATCATGTTGATTCATACCCGAACCGACAATTATCAATTCTGAATGAGGATAGAGATCTTCAAGCTTCGCCCAGGCTTCTAACAAAAAATCTGGTCTTTTCCTTTCAACAAACCTGCCGATGAATAAACATAATACTTTTTCGGCCGGTAAGCCAAGCTTTTTTCTTAAGGCCAGCTTTTCTTCCGAGCTAGCTACTGCGAAAACTGTCGGATCAATACCAAAGCCTATCATATGAATGTTTTTCTGAAAGCCGCAAGCACGAAACTCATGAAATTGATCTTGGTTGGAAATAACATAAGCGTCAAAAGAGCTCAATAGTAGCGGCTGGGCTAATTTACCATTACCGCGATTTTCTAGGTTGCCGGAAGTGGCCACCATCAAAATAACTATCTTACCAAGGGCTCTTAATATTCCTGCTGTCATTCCCTGCAGTTCGACTTCGCCCGGATCAGGAAAAATTTCCAGCCAGTGAAATACGTCACAATCTTTTCTGCTAATAACTTCAGCGCATAATTCAGGGAAAGAATTAAATCCCAAAATTTTGACTCCGGCCATATTGCCAGATTTGCCTTTGGAAAAAATTGTCACATCATAACCACGAACCAATAATGATTGAGCCAAACGAATAGTGGCCAATTCCAACCCACCAACCTCCTCTAAAGGATTATATGGGATAATTAAGATTACTTTCATTTTTTTCCTCCAATAATTTTAGATACAAGTTAATATATTTCTTAGCAATTAAATCAATGCTGAATTCAGCCATTATTTTATTCCGGGAAACTTGACCCATTTCAGCCCTCAGGGCTGGATTGTTAATTAGGTTCAATATTGCCTGAAAAGTTGCGTCGCTATCACCGATCGGAACCAAAAATCCATTAACCCCGCTGGTTATCAGCTCGCGAACGCCGGAAATATTAGTAGCTACGTTCGGTAAAGCACAAGCCATGCTTTCTATTATTGAATTAGGCATGCCTTCGACTTCCGAAATTAAGGTATGGATATCGCAGCAATTATAATAACCCAAAACGTTCGGAGTGGCCGGAAATATCAGGACATTTTCCATTTTTCTGGCTCGTTCAATTATTTCGTCTTCTACAGAATCTTTTTGGTCAAAACCGGCTCCCACCAGGAGTAGTTTAGCTTTGGTGCCAATTCTATCGAAAACATCCAACAGAACATCAAGCCTTTTTCTTCTTACCAATCGACCAACATACAAAACTAATATGTCATTAGTCGGCAGATTCATCCTTGCTCTCAAATCAGTTTTATCAATAGCTGGTTTAAATTCCTGACAATCTAAACCGTTAGGAAATAAATAAATCCTATCGGTAGATACTTTCAGGGAAACAAGCTCGTCTATTATCTGCTCGTTTAGCGCGGAAAAAGCATCGATGAAATTAAGATAGCCAATGTTTGAGTCATTGATAATTCTGGGCAAACAAGCGGCTGTTGGTATTTTTAATACTGTTGGCCTGGCTAATTTAGCCAAAACTGCAAACTGCGGATCAATTGAATGATAAAATAAATCGATTACATGAATCACATCAAATTTATCACGATTATCAATTAACCATTTGCCGGAGATCTCGACCCATTGCATTAAATTATCCGCAGTGAAACTTTTAACCGGAATTTCCGGTGGAAAGCCCCCCTCGTCACTTTTTTTAGTAACTATCAAGACATTCCACCCATTGTTTTTTAAGGCTCTAGCTAAACGAAAGGTGCTCCATTGGAAGCCACCTAATTCCGGTAGATAGCTAGACATCCAAAATACTACATTTTTCATTGTTTCTCCTTTCTGATTTGTTTAACTACAAAGAATAAATCTTCGGCAAACATTGCCGGCCAAAACCAGCGCAGAAAATTGCCGCCATACGGCGTTATTACACAATTTCCGAATACTTGGTTAATTTCCGTGTTTAAGCTTTCCACGGAAAAATGTCGGACATGAGTAGGATCGATATAGCTTATAAGGTCAATGCCGCGCAGCATTTGCCAACGATGCCTCCAATAGAAGGCATTCGGAATTGAACCTATGAGCTGGCCGCCAGGAGCTAAGATGCGACTTATTTCAGTCATCAAAATACCAGGCGAAAACAGATGCTCAAGGATATCGCAGGCTATAATCAAATCAAATTCATTGTCGGAAAATGGCAATCGGCCGCTATTTAAATCCAACCAAAGCGTTTTATACCCTTTCGTCTGACAACTATTAACTGCAGCTTGATCAACATCAACGCAAACCACTCGTTCTTTAGGAGCGCCTAAGCTGTGTATCAATGATCCATCACGGCTGCCCAAATCCAAAATTTTTTGCCGTCCTTCAAACCGGCCGGCAAAAAACTTCTTCTTGCCACTTAAGTGATGAACAAAATTATATTTGTTCCATCGTCGGTGAAAATCACCATAAAATTCTGACAAATAATTTTCCATGGTAAATAATTTTAAAGAAGGAGAAGCTTTGGGGCCCCTCCTTACAGGTTCAACAATTGTTCATTAAAATCAATAAATTCACCGAGAGGCATTAAAACAGCCCGGCTAGGATTCACGTTACCGACAAATTTCTTATCATGGCTTACAATTATTAGCGTACCCTCGTAATCATTGATAGCTTCGGCCACTGCCTCCATAGAAGAAGGATCCAGATAATTGGTGGGTTCATCTAATATTAATAGATTATGACCGCCAACAATCAATTTGCACAAAGATAGCCGACCCTTTTCCCCCTGGCTCAATTTGTCAATTGTTTGGAATACTTTATCCCCAGAAAAAAGAAATCTACCCAGTAAGCCCCGAAAATTGGTATAGGGCTGCTTATTGGACATTTGAATCTCTTCCATAATTGAAGAGTTCGGATCCAAATTTTCATGCTCCTGAGAATAATAGCCAGCTTCAACGTTATGGCCGAACTCAACCACTCCTTCGTCGGGCCTTACTAAGCCCATAAGAATTTTGATAAGCGTGGTTTTGCCGGAACCATTAGGACCGAGAATAACGATTTTTTCACCTTTAAACACATTGAAATTAATTTGGGAAAAAACCTTTACCCCATCGAATGATTTTGACAAGTTTTTTACTGCCAATACTATTTTCCCGGAAGATTTAGTCACTTGAAATTTAAACTTTATCTTCCTTTCGTGGACTGGCAATTCATTAGCAAGCTCATCTTTTTGTTTTTTAAGTCGGGCAACTCGTCCGAACATGCTTTGAGCCGCCTTGGCCTTTTTAGGGCCGCCATAACGTAATCTTAGGGCCGATTCGTTGACTCGCGTAATTTCCTTATCGAGCCATTCTATTTTATCCGATAAAGCCGCTTCATTTTGCGCGCTCTTGTCGAGATAATCTTCGTAGGTGCCTTGATACTCCCGCATTCTTCCGGTGAATTTTTCTAATTCTAGTATCCGGTTAGTGAAGGGATTAATGAATTCGGGAAAATGACTGGTCACTAAAACCGTTTTTTTCGTATTCTTCAGATAATTGGCCAACCAAGCATAATATTTTTTATCTATGTGGTTAGTCGGTTCATCGAGAATAAGAAGATCGCTGTCGGAAAAAATACTTCTGGCAAAAGCCAAACGAGTTTTTTCCCCACCACTTAAGGTGGCAACGATCCTTTCTAAATCAAGGTTTAAGCCAATGCCATTAAAAATAGTTTTGATCTCGGCTTCGGCTTCATAGCCGCCATTTTTGGAAAAATTTTCTTGAGCTTCTGAATATCTGCGAATTGCATTATTTAATTCGTCGCCCTTAGAATTTTCAAATTTCTCCATATCTGCCAAGGATTGCTTCATGGCACCAAGATATTTTCCCAACCCTTTTTCCTCAAACATGAATTCCTCAATAGTGCAGTTATTTCTCACTATTTGATAGTCTTTTATGATTTGAGGAACGTAGCCGAAATAATCCGGCTTTTCGATTTCGCCTTCATCTGCTGAAAGCTCATTGATGATTACTTTCAACAAAGTGGTCTTACCAGCGCCATTCACCCCGACAAGGGCTACTTTCTCGCCAGCTGCCATGGAAAAAGAAACACAGTTAAGTATTTGTCTTTCTCCGATTGAATAAGAAACGTCTTTAAGTTGTATCATTTTTATTAAGTTTTTAAGGTTCAAATAACAGATAATCTTACCATAAAAGCCCAATAAGTCAATAGTAAATATAATACAAATTTAATGTTACGAAATAATAATAACAGCTAATATTAAAATAAAAATTGGCGCTGCTGAGGCAACGCCAATCCATCTATGACCATCGAGAGTAATGGAATTTATGACAATAATTTCTTCATTTTTTTAACCGTTATAACCATAGCGCTAATAACTTTACAGCCTTCATTATCCGGCAACTTTTTAATATACTCCAGCCACTTTCCTTCCGTATAATTTTTAGCCTTCCCTATCAATTCAAAGCCAACACACGATTTTTCCCATTCTTTATTCCAAATAACCAAAGAAACATTATCGTTGTAATTTAAGTTTTTAACGGATTCCTTGATATGGAGATTGGATATGATTATTTTATCACCAACAACTTTAACGCAGGCCACGGCGATATTGTGCGGCTTTCCGCTCTTATTAACCGTAGCTAAACCCAGGGCGCTGGATTCTATAAACTTCTTTAAAGCTGGTGAAATCATAAAATTACTTTTTTATCTTATTAAACCGATACATTCCAGCCGTAATTGGCAAGATAAGTGTTAAGATATAGTAAATATAAACATCAAGTTTATAATAATCAACCGCCTTAAGCAGCTTAACCAAAAAGACATAATCTAGGGCTACGGCCATTATTGTCCAAATAATACCAAGTCCGATATAGCATATGAACTTCTCTCTTTTAATTTTTTTAATTAGTACCCAGATAATAGCGGCTAGTCCCAATGGCATTACCAACCAACCGATGACATCTTTGGGGGCAAAAGCAAAAAATACAAAACCTAAAACATAGCCCCGAAGCCAAAGCATCAATCCCCAAAAAATGGTGTTTAAGAAAATCTTTCCCTTGTTTTTGGTCATAAATTTTTATTTAAATATTTTTGAATGGCATCAATATCAATTAATTGATGCTCCCCACCCAATTCTTTTTTATAGGAAATAAGGTCACGAGGATCCATTATGGAAACAGCAATTCCGTTTATATCTGTTATTATTCCATCAAACAGACGATTTTCTTTTACATTCATCCATTTAGTCATTTTTAAATCGGTCATTTTTAAAGTATCGACATCAGTCATATCGATGTCTTGCCCCTGGTAATTGACCGAAAGAGTGTTGCAATCCCATTTTTCGTTTAGATAGTGCTTGGGGCCGGCGGTGATATAATCAGAAACTTCAGGAACGATAATGCTAAAATATTTCCCCGAAAGAGATATATCTATATCATTTACTTCCCTAGGAGATCCATAAATCTTAGCGGCAAATCCCCCGCCGATTTTATAAGGGATTTTATTCTTATCAAAAATTGCAACAATCCAGCGAAGTCCTGACGTTACTTTTTCATTCAACTCTATTTTCATAAATAATTATATTTTTTACTTATTTCAATCTTCCTTTCTTACGATTAATAGTAATATCGGTTATTTCGATTTGTTTTGGTAACCTTAACAAATACAAAACTATACCAGCCACATCTTTTGGATCCATCCACTCCGTCGCGTCTTCAATTCTCTTGCCGTAGTCTTTTTCATGCATTTTAGTATTCATACCACCACAGTGAACATAGATCATCCTACTTTTTGTTTTTGCTAATTCTAATCCAATATTATACGAGCCACCTCTTAGACCATATTTAGTTGAAGTATATGCTAATTGGTCATTAAATCCGGCTTTCAAATCTGCTGTCGTGCCGATGTTTAATATATCAGCTTCATTTTTCACAATGTTATTAAATAATAAAGATACGAAATATAAAGGTGCAATAGTGTTGACTTTAAACGCTCTTTCAAATTTAGAGTATGTAATTTCGTCTATTTTTTCCATGGCCACAATAGCGGCGCAATTAATAATAGCATCAAAATCATTATGCTCTTCTTTTATCGCATTAGCGGCGTTATTAATATCTTGTTCTATGGATAAATCACAGGCAATATTAACAACTCCTGATAAATCGCAAGCCGTTCTACTTATATTGACTACTTCTATCTTTTCCTTTAAACACAAATTCGCGATTGCCTTCCCGAGCCCGTCGCTGCCTCCTAGTATAATTATCTTTTTCATATAAGTTGACTATTTAAATAATTATTAATATTATACCAAAATTAACCGCTCAATAATAGACGACTGAATTTGAGCCAATTTTACCAAATATGTATATAAAAAAGTGCCATTTCAAATAGCACTTTTATAAATCTAGTTTTGATCGTTCTTCGTTGATTTGTTAATGACGAAATCCCATTTTTTTAGCCATTCTTTCGGACATTGCGTGATACTTATTATCATGTCCTTCGGCGAAAGCAAGAACCTCGCCTCGGCGCAGCACATGATATTTATTATCACCCCCTTCGTTATAAACCAATCTTCCTCCCTTTGGAATGAAATACTTTTTATTATCCCTTCCTTCATTGTGAAAAAAGATGTTTCTTACTGCTCTTTTTATCTCTACCAGTGACATATGCCCCTCCTTTTCGTAATTAATATTGGGTTGTTAATGTAACGCAAAATCGTAACATGTTTAAAACTACTTTGTCAATATAAATATTATTTAGATAAAAAATAATCAAAAGATTTGCTTTGTAATAATCTTTGGATACTTTTACCCTGAGTTATTTTTGCCTTTATTAAAATCTGTTTTTTGGGTAAGGCTTCATGGTGAGTTAATAAACCCATTTTGGACCAGTACATCTTCCTAATCCAATACCCGTCTTTATTAATATGACTATGCACGGGATTTCGATCGGCTAAATTCAGAAATTTAGAATAAGCATATTGTTTTAAGCCAACATTAATTTTACTCTCCTTAAATATTGCTTGAATAAATCTACCTAACATTAATTTTTCTAGCATTACATTCGCGCCTTGATAAAAGAATAAATCCGAATACTTATTGAAAAAAGTACCGTAATCTACCGGGAACATTTTATATTTTTTAGCCCATTTATTATTCAGAATAAAAAAATCAACCGCCATGCCAACGTCCCTCAAATCATTCCGTTTTGGCAAGCCCCACGGACAGCTGGCTAAATATCTATTTTCTGACTCCATTTTTGCTAGTACTTTTTCCAAATAATCTATTTTAATTAGCCACGTGTCAGAGGCCAAGACAATAACATAATCAATGTCTTTGTATTTTTTCTCAATAGTATTCATACCAGCATCAATTAATTCTGAAGCTCCCTGAAAATGACCGGAATTATTAAGATAAATTAAATCATCTTCTAAATACTTCTTGGGATACCATGATTTTTGTCCATTAAAACAATGGATTATTTTTGTTTCCAGTTTTTTAGATTTTGACCAAATATTTCGGATGATTTCCATGTTAATTTTAGCATCCTCAACCCGGTTGTATGTGTAAATAACAACAGCTACTTTAAATTTTTTCATATTCTATCAACTTTATTAATCAGTTGTTTTAACATTGATCCTTTTTGTTTAAATTAATGATTTAATCCATTTATCCAAAATTTGATAAATTTCCTTAAGATGCTTCTCTGCTCTAAAAGTATGAGGAGAACCTTTGATAACATGCAATTCTTTTCTGCCTGGCAATTTATCAAACAGGACTTGCTGGTGTTTTAGTGGAGTGCAATTATCCAGTTCGCCCACTATCATTAAAATAGGCATAATTAATTTATCAACCTTCTGCAATAGGTCAAACTTCCCCTTTTCTTCCATATACGACCATTTCAATTTAATCTTACCTTGTGCTCCCCAATCTTCAGTTAGCCAGCCGGTTTTTTCCCAATTATCCAATTCCTTCTTGGTATATGTTTGCTTGCTGAGCTCCGCATTTACCACGGTAGAAAACGGAGCCAAAGCCTTAACTCTTTCCGGATAATTCTCCGTATAGAAAGCCGAAGAAATTGCCCCCAAACTATGGCCGCATAAAATAAACGGTTCTTGATAAAAATCTTGGGATTTTGACCAGGTAATAACATCCTCAAGGTCTTCATAATAGTTAGTGATATTAGCGTCCTCAAAAATACCATCGCTTTCACCAAAAGTATTAGTGGCATCGAATCTAGCTACCGTATAATTATTATCCAAAAAACATTTAGCAAACATTTTGATATGATCAGAGTCCTTGGAATCTCCTAAACCATGCATAACAAAAGCTAAGCCCTTTTGATCCTGGGCTTTTTCAATCAGAACGGAAATGTTTTGACCCTTACGATTTTTAATAAATATTTTTTCCATAGTATATTTCAATACTATCCTAAAATAAGTAAAAAATCAACCCGGAGGGACAAGCTAAAAATTATGGAAAAGGGATAAAAATTCATCTCTTAGCTTGCGAGGCTAAAGACTTAATTTTGTTGGTTTATATAAAAACAAAACAGACCCCAAAGGGTCTGCTTGTTTAACGATGCTCCCGTATAAGGATTATTTCCGAACTTTCAATAACATAAACATTAGAGATATTAAACAATTATTACTATTAGCTAATTAAGCAAAGAAAAATAATAGGCTTCTCACAACCAGCTTTATGGCAAAAATTACTAATGCTATAGCAAGTACTTTGAGCACTACAGAAATTAAGTTCTTTTTTCTAAATAAAGACCTAAAACAAGAGAAGATAAAAACCCACAAAGAAGTAGCTGTGAGCCAACCGGATTCGAAAATTAGTAAAAACAATACATAGCCGCCCTGGATATCTTGATTGAGTAAGGCTGCCTGAGGAACACAGACTGTTATCCAAAAGATCCAAAACGGACCTCCGGAAACCAACATTAGGAAAATGTCTTTAAAAGTAAACACCTTGCCTGTTTCTTCTATCCCCTTTATCCTCCATGTTTGAACAGCGAACCACACCAAAACAAGTGCGCCAATAAACGATATTAGATAGAAAAAATAGTAAGGAATTTTCACATAATGAAATCCCGAAAGAATGACTATTGCTATAATAGACTCAGCCATAATAGACATTAAAAGAATTCTTAATCCTTTTATAAATCCTCCCCTTAAAGTCTCTGTAAAAGAAGCGGTGACTACAGGTCCTGGAATTGAACCACCAATGAACCCTAAAATAAATATGCTAAATAATCTTAAAAGAATAATCATATTACGTTATTAATAATTACGAATAAAATGTATCACAAAACATTAGCTATGTCCAAAAAGTTCGTATCCCGATTCGAGTCAACAAAAAATGCCAAAAAATCATATCGATTTATTGGCATTTTTTGTTATCCTTATCTGCTCCGAGTACTAGAGGATGTTAGAACCTTGTTAGTTTATCCCACTTCTTAACCCACTATTGTTTTAGACATTAAAAAAAGGCCACGATGGTTGTGACCCTTTATGACATAAATAAATTTAATCTATTACCGCACGAGCCCGAAATGAACCTTTGTAATATCTCGGGGAATACGGCAACACAATAAGTTTTTCACAAGTTTTATCCCAACTTACACCAGGAACTCTACCTAGGTTATCCCTTGAACCATTACAATTTGTTGTGTTTTCAATGTCCAAATGCTTTTTTGTAACATCAAAATACAAAACTTCTAATAAAATTCTTTCCAAAAGAGTTATCCCCTTATGTTGAATCTGATCCAATGCGGCAGTAGATGCAAAAGATGGCAACTTATCTGGCTCAATACTTCTATTAAACAAGATAATATAATCGCCACTTTCGGGATTTCGATCATTTATCGCATCGTCAAAACCCACATAAATATCAAATTGCTTTCTAATATCAACAATAATTTTATTAGTCGCCATTTCTCTCGCTACGATTACATTAAAGTGTTTCTCCTGATTATAATACTCAGGGACTTGAATATTAGAAAAATTTTTTTCAAGCTGAAACCAGTCCTTATAAATTCGTTCCCACGTCTTTGTAGTAATATTTTTCATTAAGCACCTCCTATTTTAAGTTGTTTAATTGTTAATGTGATTTATTAAATTAACATAGATTATTTTAAAAATCAATAGTTGATAATAGGTTCTAATTCCCATCTAGGGTATAGAAAAAGACCTAATGAAATTAGGTCTTTTATCTCCGCTCACTTGAAGGGACTGCTTTCGAACTTTATTTGCGGAAATACAGTCATTTTAATAATTATTTTTTAGCATAAAAAAGTAAAAGAACGCCAATAGCGGCAAAAATAATTCCACCCAATATTCTCCAAATATTTTTTTTAAAATCTATCTCTTTAAAAAATACAATTCCTATTGTTATCACCCATAAAGCATTTAATTGAATTATAGTAAAAGAAATTGCAGCCGGAATATAGGAATAAGATTTAAGCATTAAAAATCCAGCCAATGAATATAATAAACCACCAATAAATCCCAACCTAATATCTTTTTTCTCTATTAGCAGGAGCTCCCTTCTTAAATCTTGTTTACTTAAAATATAAATCGCTATAGTTATAAAAGTAAAGAAACTCCAAACAGCAAGCTGGGTATAAACTCCAGAATTATCTGTCACAAATTTATTTAGAACAGTAACTACGCCAAACAAAATGGCAGATAAAACAGCGAAGATAATTCCTTTCAATTCAACCTTTTTCCCATCCGAATGTTTTATGTTTAAAAATAAGGCGGATACAAAAACTGAAAAACCAGCCAAGACGGCGAATAAGGCGTTGGTGCGTAAAAATTCCGAAAGTATAATTAAACTTAATATAACCCCTACCGGTCCTTGAAGATTTTTCCACTGATTAGATCTTGCCAATCCTATCCTGTCGACTGATGATAATAAAAATATTGAGGCAAAGGCCCATAACATTCCAGCGAGAACCGAATAGAATAAACTTGTATTAGCAAATGTTTGAAAATGACCAGAAACAATAGCGGAAATAAAATATAAAAATATTGAACCAAGTAAAAATCCTAGACCCATAAAAAAACTAAACATAACTGGTTTTTGCTTAGTTAATTTTTTTGGCACTATATAAAAAGCAAAGAAAAATGATGCTCCTAGGGCGTATAAATACCCAATTAATGTTGGATTTGCCATATAATAATTTTACAGGAATTAATTGCAATATTTTATATTATATCATGTTCCTTGAACGAGAAACAGGCAAATGGGTTCAAACCATTTTGACTAAATAAAAACGGACTGTTTGTCAAAATAATAAAATCATAGCTAAAATTTTAGAACCACTTTTCTATAACAAAAATGAGCCTTTCGGCTCATCTCTGTATTTTTGCTCGGGGACAGGGATTCGAACCCCGATTAACAGGTCCAGAACCTGCTGTCCTACCATTAGACGATCCCCGAAAGCGTATATTATTAGGCTTCTATCTTGGAAAACAGAAGACTACTGATAAATAATAGCAAAATGGTAATAATTGTCAAAATTGACAAACTAGTGAACTGTGGAAAATGATTAAGCCCCACCAAAGCCCCTCTAATGGCATCTACGCCATAGGCTAAGGGGTTAAGGCTAATAATGGTATAAACAGTCTTAGGAAGGATATCTATGGGGAAAAAGGCCCCGGAAAGGAAAAGCATCGGCATCACCAAGAAGTTCATAATTAATTGGAAACCCTGGGCATCCTTGAGCCGTGAGGCAATGGCGGTACCAAAAAGGGTGAAGAGGAAAGCGATTAAGAACATGAACCCAATGGCTGGAATTAACCCCCAAGGATTATGCAATCTGAACCCCACCAAGAAAGACAAACCTAAAACTAAGACACCTTGCAAGACGGCTAGAGTGGCGCCGCCCAAAGAACGGCCGATCATAATCTTCAAACGCGGCACTGGGGCCACCAACATTTCTTTCAAGAAACCGAATTGTCTATCCCAAATTATCTCCAATCCAGAAAAGACGGAAGTAAATAGAATGGTCATACAAATAACTCCCGGCACTAAGAATTGGATGTAATCCCCTTCTCCGGCCTGGCTGTAGATACTGCCAAAGCCGAACCCAAAGGCGAACATGAATAATAATGGCTGACCTAAAGAGCCGATAATTCTCGCCTTAGAACGGAAATAGCGCTTTAATTGTCTGAGCCACAATATATAAATGATTTGCATAAAATATAAATTAATGTCGTCTGGCTAAACGGCGCTGGCGCATGGAATCCAAACCGCTAGCTTCTTCTTCTCTAATTTTTGATCCGGTTAAAGCGATAAAGACATCTTCCAAATTATCTTTGCCGCTCTTAGCCATTAATTCTTCCGGAGTACCGCTGTCAATTATCTGGCCATGATCAATGATTATCACCCGGTCAGCCATTTTTTCAGCTTCTTCAATATAGTGAGTGGTGAAAAAAACGGTCATATTCTCTTTCTGGCTCATTGACTCAATATATTGCCAGATATGATTCCTGTTCTGGGGATCTAATCCTTGAGTTGGTTCGTCTAAAAACAAAACCTTGGGGTGATGCAATAGTCCTTTAGCTATTTCCAAGCGTCTCTTCATACCGCCGGAGAAAGTTTTCACCAGCTTCTTGCGCTTGTCCCAAAGCTCCACAAATTCCAAAAGTTCCTGAATCTTTTTTTTCTTTTCCGTCCCCGGCACCTTATAGAGCACAGCGTGGATATTCATATTTTCTGACGCGGTGAGCTCATCGTCTAAACTGGCATCTTGAAAAACAATGCCGAATGATTGCCGCACTTTATCCTGCTCATTAATTGGATCAAAGCCGTTGATGGTTATTTTCCCGCTAGTCGGTCGCAGAACTGTGGTGAGCATCTTGATAGTGGTGGTTTTGCCGGCTCCGTTGGGCCCTAAAAAAGCCACTATTTCCCCGGCTTTAGCCGAAAAAGAAATATCATTGACCGCCACAAAATCATTGAAACTTTTGGTTAAGTGTTCGACATTAATCATACTATTTATCTGTTTTAGGTTTCATCAGCGGGAAAATTTGGCATTCTCGGGCTGATTTATTCATAAAGAAACTAAAGACTCTCTCACTCATGCCGAAACCGCAAGTCGGCGGCATGCCATATTCTAAAGCTTCCACAAAATCATGATCATGCATCTGAGCCTCCTCATCTCCGGCTTCCCGTAGTTTCTGTTGTTCTAAGAAACGAGATTCCTGATCCACCGGATCATTTAACTCGCTGTATCCATTACCTAATTCTGAACCGGCGATAATCACTTGGAATCTCTGAGCTAGATCCGGATTATTTTCATCTCTTTTGGCCAAAGGTGAAACAGTGATGGGCACGCCCACCAAAAATCCCGGGCCGGCAATCTGCTTGCGGCAATATTTCCAAAGATTATCAATCGCTCTAGTGATATTGAATCCCTTCTCATCATATTTAACCTCTAGTTCGTCCAATTTAGCCTTAATCTCCTCCTCAGTGGCCGAAAGGATATCCACGCCGGTATATTGCTTCACGGTATCGCGATAGTCATATATTTCCCATTTTTGGTCAAGATTGATATCAAAATCCTTGATCTTGAACTTCATGGTGCCAAATGATTCCTGAGCAATATATTTATACATCTCTTCCACTAATTTCATGCCGTCTTGATAGTTGGCATAGGCCCAATAGAACTCCATTTGAGTATAGTCCTGCAAGTGCTCGGCATCCATGCCTTCATTTCTAAATTGTCGGCCAATTTCAAAGGTTTTTGGAAACCCGGCCACCATCAATTTCTTCTGCCACAGTTCACCCATGGAAATACGGAGATAGACACCGATATTTAAAGCATTATGGAAAGTGATAAACGGTTTGGCGTCAGCCCCGCCGGCTGTGGTTTCCAAAACCGGAGTTTCCACTTCCAAGAAGCCACGATCGGCTAAAAATTTGCGGGTAGCATTCCAAAACTTGGATCTTTTTTCCACCATTTCATAGACATCAGGATTGAACATAATATCCAAATATCGTTTGCGTAGTCTCTCTTCGTCATCGGACAATCCATGCCATTTTTCCGGCAGAGGGCGCAAAGATTTGGATAATAGTTGCCAATCTTCCACCATCAGGCTCGGTTCCCCTTTGTGAGTCTCAAAGCAATAGGCTTGAATGGCGATAAAATCACCGGTATCAATTAATTTGATAAATCTTTTATACAACTCATCACCGATATCTTTTTTAGATAAAGCGATTTGCATCAATTCTTTGCCGTCCTGCAAATGAGCGAATGTTAAATTGCCATGGCTGCGAACACCCCGCAAACGGCCGGCCACATAAACTTTGGCGCCGCTTTTAAGTAACTTGGGAAAATTAGCCATCACCTCAGCCAAAGCCACCTCTCTCCGAGCGCTAGCCGGATAAGGGTCAAGGGGCAGAGCTTTCAGGGCGGCTAATTTCTTTAACCGTTCTTCGCGCTCGTTGATAGGATTGGAAATAATCTCTGACATATTATTTAACAGCCACAATTTTATATTTCATTTCACCCTTCGGAGTGGAGACCTTAACTTCGTCTCCCTTAGACTTATTCAAAAATGCCATACCCAAAGGCGATTCATTAGAGATTTTGCCGTCGCTGGGATTAGCTTCATTGAAACTGACGATAGTATACTCCTTTTCCTGGTCGCCGGACTTCACTGTTACGGTTGATCCCATGGCTACTGTATTGCTTTTAGCCGGAACATTGTCTACCACCGTAACATTTTTCAAGATAGCCATAAGCTCAATGATGCGGCCGTCGTTTAAAGCCTGGGCATCTTTGGCTTCGCTATACTCAGCGTTCTCGCTCAAATCTCCTAATTCTTTAGCCTTTTCTATCCGATCAGCAATTTCACGGCGCTTCACAGTGCTGAGATTATCCAACTCATCCTTGAGCTTGTTATACCCTTCGCGAGAAATGATTTGTTGTTCTGGCATATTTTTAATTAGTTATAAATATCGATAATAATATTACCTTATCTTTTGCTTGGTGACAATAGCCAAGGCCCCCAATAAGAGCAAACCGATGCCCAAGGGGTGGTTGACATAAGGACTAAAAATATTCACTAATCCCAGAGCCAAGAGAGTAATCGCTACGGCATTGGCCATATAATCCTTAGATTTCAACCCGGCATAAATATTCTGGACAAAAATAAACAAATAGGTTAATAGCCCCAAAAGACCTAACTTTAGCCAAACATCCAGCCAGCCCCACTCAAAGGCATAGGTGGTATATTCGCCGTTAACCCGCGGGTCTTTGCTGAGATAAGTAATGGTGGCCCCAAATCCCTGACCCAAAATTGGCGCTTCTTTTATCTCCTCACCTATTTTAGCCAACAATGCCCAGCGAGAAGCTACCGCCGGTTCATTCTTGTTAATATTCGTTCGCATCAAGAAATCTTGCGGAGCGGTCCAAGCCAGAAGAGCCACTAAGCCAATGGCGGCTAAGGTGGAAATAACGATGAAGCTGGTAGAATGCCAGAAGATCTTTTTTCCTTCTCGGATTAATATCAACACCAAGGCCGTGAGCATCGCCAACCCTAGTCCAAACCAGAAGCTGCGGGAAAGGCTGATTAGAATCACTCCGGTAAACAAAATAAAATTAAAATAATAGCGGCTCAACCTAGCTAAAGATATTTTCTTCTGGGCGATGGCGCTGATATAAGAGAAGAAATCAATAATTAATACGGCGATGATAAAAATTTGGGATTGGAAAAAAGTGCGATAAAATTCGGTATCGGTAATGGTCACCTCCCCCACTCCGCTAGTGCGCACCCAGCGATAAATATCTAAAGCGAAATCACCTTGGCCATATTTCAATAGCAAAAATACCAAAATGGTTTTGAGACATAAGAAATACATGGCGGCATAAAAAAGAACTTTAAGTCTTTGCCAATTAATAGCCTTATCTTTTTTGATAAAGATTTCATATAACGGAAAAATCAAAGTGAAATAAATCCAGCCGTTTAAATCTAAAAACCAATTATTCAAACTATGCCCTCGGACTAGTCCATTCACGGCGCCGATAATCACAAAAAATAATAGTAATAAATAGGGCTTGAGAAAATCATGCTGGTCTGCCGTCACCAGCTCCTCCTGGTCCTGAAGACGTCTTTTAATGGCCTTAAACGCCCAAATAGCCATCACCACGGCCCAAAGGGCTATGCGCCAAGAAATCTGAAAGCCACAAACATCCAGATGAAATAAATAGCCCTTAGATCCCAAAAAGAGTTCGGCTAATAGGACTCCGACGCCCAGAGCTAAATCTTCACAAGCGGCCACTATCACCACAGCGATGATAATGAAGAAAGCGGCTTCATTAAATTGGGGAAAATAATAACCGAAGAAAGAAAACATTTCGATTATTGCAATTAAGCAAAAAACCAACCAAGATTTGGCGGCAAAAGTTTTTTTCATACTAATTGATGTTTTTGTTTTATAATATTTACGGCTATCTTATATTTTTTGACATTGGTTAAAAAAGGCAAAAACTTGTAAGCCATCTTTGGCAACCAAGAGCTGATGGTTCCGCCCGGTTTCACTTTAAATAATACTTGGTCTATCCAATAGCCAGTCCCCCCATTTTCTAAAATAGTGAGCCAGAGATCCCAATCCTGTAGTTTCTTGATGCTCTCATCCCAGCCGCCCGCTGGGAAGGCTGGGCGGCGCAATAATGACATAGTGTGGATATAGGGTCCCTGACGGAGCTTTTCCGCGTCAAAAGGACCTAATTTAAAAAGCTTTCGGCCCCACAGAAAGGAAGAATAGACATAAGCTGCCTGTTGGTTATTTGCTAAGGTATCAAGCATTATTTCCAAGGCTTGGGGTTTAAACACCGCATCGGCATCACAGAATAACAGATATTCGCCGCGGGCTTCTTTAGCGCCACGATTGCGAGCGGCTGGAGCGCCTTGATTTTTCTGATGGATGATAAAGAATCTTTGCGGCGCTTTAGATTTAGCAAAATAAATATCTAAAACCTTATCCAAATTATCATGCGAACCGTCATTGACGATAATCACCTCAAAATCCTGATAGCTTTGCGCCACTATGCTATCCAGGGTTTGGGCAATATATTTCGCCTGATTGTAGACCGGAATAATTATAGAAATCATAAACTTAATATTTTTTGAATCTTAGACGCCTGGATCTTTTCTGAAAAATCAATTTCGGCGCGCCGTTTTCCGGCTGTTCCCAATTTTTCTCGCCAATTCTGGTCAGCTAATAATTTTAACAAAGCAGCGGCAATCTCTTCCCTCTTTTCCCCGTTCACCAAGACCCCGGTTTGATTATCAATAACCGCATCCTCCACTCCACCAGTTCGTCCGGCTAATACCGCCTTTCCCGCTAACCCCGCTTCTAAATATACAATGCCGAAACCTTCGTAGTCTCCGGCTAAATCCCGAGCCGGCAAAGCAAAAATGTCAGCTATTTCCAGCCAAGCCCATTTCTCTGTTTCCGCTATCTTGCCCAAGAATATTATTCGCCTCTCATCTCCGGCCATTTTCTTGAGCTCTGCTTCTTCCGGCCCGCTGCCAGCGATGACCAACAAGCTATCGGAATCGGTGGTTTTAATTTCTTGCCAAGCCGCTATTAAATTATCAAACCCCTTGCGTTTCACTAGTCTCCCTAGAGAAAAAATAATCCTTTGATTAGCAATTTGGTATTTGTCTTTCAACTTCTTAGCAACCAAGGCAATCTCTTCCCCATTTTTTGGTGCCGACACTCCGGGATTCACCACAAAAATATGGGATTCTTTCGCCAGCAGAAAAGCTTGCACTTGTTTTTGGGTATAGGAATTAGCGCAAATTATTTGTTTGGCTCGCCGCAATATTTTTCGGCTTAAATAGCGCCGCCAAGGATTTTTGGTAGCTAAGCTAAAATCTAAGCCATGCAATATGACGGAATAGTCTATTTTTTTAATTAAAGAATATAAATAGAGCGCTGTTCCCAAAGGCAATATCTGGCCGGCGATGAAATTGCGCGTGCCTCTGTGATATTCTCGCTGAAGTTGTCGAATATATTGCCGATATTTTTGGGGACCGGTTAAATTAGCGGCTAAGATAACTGAAAAATCACTGGCCGGTTGCCAATTTTGAGCCAAGGCTCCGTAGTATTTGGCTACCCCCCCGGTCTGGGGCGGAAACTCTAAAGTGAATAATGTGGTTTTCATAATTATTCTAAGTTCTCATTATTTATCGGCGGTGGCGATTTCTTAAAAGATTTTAGGATATAGGCCAAGTCGGCTTTCTTGAAACTGCCCAGGGCAAAAGAAAAGAAGAAATAAATAATCATTGCTAATAAACAAAGCAAAAAAATATTTAAGGTGGAATAATAATTAATGAAGGCAGCCATGAAAGCAGTGGCTAAAATAGAGCGGCCCAGAGTTTTGAGGTTATTCTTGGCGTTGTAATTAATAATTTGCGGCACCACTACCATACCCAACCCAAACATCAAGAAGTTGGTAATTAAGACGGTAATGGCCGCTCCCTTGGCCTGCCAGAGAGGAATTAGGATTAGGTTCAACAAGACACTAAAAATAGTGACTATCAGCATATTGCGGGTATTGCGCTTCTGCCTATCGCAGGCATTAAGCAAGGAGCCGATGGGAAAATTAACAAAGATGAAAAACAAGGCGCCCATGGTTATCTGCAGCGGTAAAATGGCGTCTTGATAGCCGGATTTAAATAGGGTGATAATTTGCGGCGCCAAAATAATACTGCCGGCGGTAATCGGCACAGAGATGATAATTAAATAGTTCATGGCTCTTTCAAAAGCGATTTTCAATTGCGGCCGATTGGAGAGCCAATAGGTACTCATGGCCGGATAAAGCGAGGCAGTAAAGGCCATGGGCAAAAACTGCAAAGCGAAAATAATTTTAAACGCTACCTGATAGATGCCAACATAATAATCACCGGCAAACAAAGATAATAAAACTGAATCTAAATAAGTGTACACTCTTTGAAATATAGAAAACCAAGCGAAAGGCAGACTGATTTGAAAAATAGAGTGAACTATTTGCGAATCATATAAACAACGCAATTTAATCTTTAGTTTTTTGTTAATCACCCAGAAAGAGAAAATAAAATTATAAAGACTGGCGATAATTAAGGAAGCCATAATCATCCGCAATCCTAAATTGAAATACATGGCGGCTAAACCGAAGACCAAGACCACTACCTGAAAAAACACCGAAGTCAGACTCTCATATTTTAAATTATGAAATCCTCTCAGCACCGCGAAAAAGGTGGTGGTAAAAGAATCCAAAATCATGCAGGCAATGGACAGATAGACCAAATCCTTAGTCAACGGATCGTGCGGCGTAAAATTAATTAAAACGACCACCAAAACAGCGGTGATCATGGATAGCAATATTTTGACGCTCAGGACATTGCCCAAGAGAACCCCGGCCTCTTTCTGCCGTTTGGCTATTTCCCTGGTTAAAAAGTTAATAAACCCCAAATCAATGAGAATAGCAAAGATGGTAGTGAAAGAAATGGCAAAATAGTACTTCCCCAAATCAGCCGGGCCTAAATTGCGGGCTAAAATAGTGAAATAAGAAAAAGAGATGACTTTTTGCAAAATTAAAGCCATCGTCAAATAGGAAGTATTTCTAGCGATATTGCCAACTTTATTCATGAGAGCATTATAGCACAATTAATCCAGCTTTGTTAAGCCAAAAACTTGACAATTCACATTGATTATCCCCTTAACTTTTCTTTATCAAAATTTTATCTCCATTGTGCTAAAATATAAGCATAATAATTAAAGTAAAAAATATGCGCCTGTTAATTGTGGAGGACGAAGTTGATTTAGCCGAATTCTTGAAAGAAAGTTTTAAGTCGGAATTCTTTAGCGTCGATGTAGCTCATGACGGCGAACGCGGCTCCTTCCTGGCTCGCACCAATGACTATGATCTAGTAATCATGGACTATGTTTTGCCGGGTATTAACGGCGCTCAGGTAATTAAAGAAATCAAGAAGGAAAACAAAGATTTGCCAATTATCATGTTAACCGTAAAAAGCGAATTGGATGACAAACTAGATCTTTTTGCACTGGGGATTGACGATTATGTTAGCAAGCCCTTTATCTTTGAAGAACTTCTGGCTCGCGTTCAAGCAGTTTTGCGCCGTCCCAAAATTACCAAGCCAAAAATATTTAGAATTGATGATTTAATAGTGAACGTGGATAGACACACGGTACGACGCTCCGGCCGCAATATTCGCTTAACCCGCAAAGAAATGTTGCTTCTAGAATATCTTTTACAGAACCGGGGCCGCGTCTTATCCCGAGCTATGATTCTGGAACATGTTTGGGATGTAAACGCCGATCCCTTTTCTAATACCATAGAATCACATATGGTTAATTTAAGACGAAAAATAAATTTACCCGGCAGCCACGATCTTATTCAAACTATTGCCGGCCGGGGATACAAAATAGATACTTTAAAAGTCTAAAAAAGAGGGGTAATCCCCTCTTTTTTAGCTTATTTCAATCTATTTGATTATTTCAGTTTGTAGCTCATGTTCATTTCAATAATGATTTCCTGGGTTCCTCCCGGAGTATAGCTAGTGCCACCACCGCCGCCCATACCACCTTTGTCCACGGAGTAGCTGCTGTTGACATAAGGAGTCTGAACCGTATTTTCCCACCAGCCGACTATATCCCCTAGGGTTACACCGGCCGCATCAGCCAAAACAGTAGCTTTGCCCTTAGCATCGGAGATAGCCATTAAGCGAGCCTGCTGTTTTAATTCTTCGGTATTGGACAAATCATAGTTGATGCCTAATATCTGGTTAGCCCCAGCCTTGGAAGCCTCTTCCACTACACGGCTAAGATTAGTCGGAGCAGTTTTGATGTCTTTGACCTTAACCACCAACTGTTCGTTAGCGTTATAGCCGGAAAGCACGCTGACATTGTTAACATAATCATACTGCGGCAACAAGCTATAATTCTGAGTCTTTAAATCTTCATCTTTAATTCCTAAAGCCTTAATAGCCGCGCTGACTTTAGCCATCTGGTCATTTAATTGCTTTAAAGCATCTTCGGCTTTAGCCACCTTATCAATTTGGACGCCGATCACTACCGTGGCGATATCCGGTTGATAGCTAATTTTTCCTTGGCCGGTCACCGAAACCTGATACTGAGGTTGGTTGACTATGCGGTCGCGCAAAATAGCCGCTAGGATAACTACCGCCAAAAGCACAATGGCAATAATGCCAAAAATTATTCGGCCGCCGTGCTTAGACGAACAGCCGCACTCGCAAGTATTGTGTTCCATAGTTTTAAAAGTTAATTTTAACTGATTATATTTTAGCATAAAAATAAAAAAATGACTAAGGGGACCTAGTCATTTTGGCGGCGGTGGTAACCCGCGCCTGTTTTTTCTTTTTCTGCTGGGTGAACTTCCAGCACCGTACTTTGCCATATTGACCATAGCGGTTGAGAATTACTACCTTGAGACCGAATTTGTCCTGGCTGCCCATAACCAAATTAACAGTCGGATAACTGACGCGATAAGCTTGGTGCTCATTCCCATCTTCATCCAGTAAGTTTTCGGTAAAGATTTCTTTTCCGGAATCGGCTAAATACTTAGCCAGAGCTTCATTGCTGGCGGCGTCGCCTACAGCTACAAACCATTGAGTTTCTTTCATTGCTCCTCTTTTTTATTTTGTTCAACAATATCTTTCTTTTTTAATCCGCCGGTTTGGGCATGGCAAGTCGGACAAGGATCATTATCGGAAATTTCCGTCCGCTTGATTTCAATGCCCATTAATTTGAGCAACAAGCTTTGACTTAAATTTTCCAAAGAATCCTCTTCTGGCAATTCTACCCAAGTTCCGGTTTCCAGATCAAATACTTTGCCGCAGCGCCAACACTGCTTGATCTTTAATACTCTTTCCATTGTTTATGCTTTTGTGAATGTTCGGTTATTTAAAAAATTAATTTCTTTTTTTGCGCCGGTGCATTGATTTTGATTTTTCAGTCACTGCTAAAATAGTCAGGACGGCAACATAGGCGGAAATTACAGCGTTAGGTAGATGATAAGGCTTGTTTAAAATAAAGTCAAAGACTAATACCCCAGCCACCAAAAAAGTCCAACACAAGACAAACCATTCGCCGGGGTACTTGCTGTGATGGCTGCTATACCAGCGAGAAAACTCCTTTTGCCCTACATAAACAGCTAAAACGCCGATATAGATAAAGGCCATTATCTCCAAAATTGAAGTGATAGCGTTGTCGCAGATAAAGTCCCAAAGGATGGCCATGACAAAAATAGCTGTCCAAAAATTGCTTAAATAGCGCCACAAATCAAATTTTTTATCCAGTATCTTTTTCATATAAAATGATCATATATTATTGTATTATACCATACCCAATAAAGCAAGTTGCTATTTGACAAACCCCTAAAATAAGCCTAATATTAGAAACTGTTCTTTCAAAAATTAATGTTTAACCAAATCTAAAAAGTGATGAAAAAAGTGTTTTTCTGGATTGCGGCAATTACTTTGCCGCTGGTGGCTTCGGCGAGCGAAGCTGATTTGAAAATGCCGGAATTAAGTTTCGGGCAAAGATCTCTATTGGAATGGGGCTTGCTAATTTGCGGCCTAGGGCTCTTATTCAGCTGGTATTACTACCGGCGAACCAAGCGGCTGGAGGCGCACAGTGCCATGTTGAATGTGTCAAAAACTATCTTTGAAACCTGTAAATCGTATCTTTTACAGCAAGGAAAATTTTTAATCGTTCTCTTTCTGTTTATCGGCGTCTGCGTAGCTTTCTACTTCGGTTATCTGCGTAATTATCCCTTCTCTGGCGTGGCTCTGATTTTATCCTGGACCATTATCGGGATATTGGGATCATACTCAGTGGCTTGGTTCGGAATTCGCGTTAACACCCTGGCGAATTCCCGCATGGCTTTTGAGGCTTTAAAAAATCGGCCGTTAAAGCTATTAGGGATACCGTTGAATGCCGGTATGAGTATTGGCGTCTTGCTCATTTGCATTGAGCTGATTCTAATGCTGATTATTCTGCTCTTTATTCCCAGCCAATATGCCGGAGCTTGTTTTATCGGCTTTGCCATTGGCGAATCATTGGGCGCCAGCGCTTTGAGAATTGCCGGCGGTATCTTCACTAAGATAGCCGATATCGGTTCAGATCTAATGAAGATTGTTTTCAAGATTAAGGAAGATGACCCGCGCAACCCGGGAGTAATTGCCGATTGTACTGGCGACAACGCCGGTGATAGCGTCGGTCCGACCGCCGATGGTTTCGAAACCTACGGCGTGACCGGAGTGGCTCTGATTTCTTTCATAGTCTTGGCGGTTTTTCCGCAATTTCAAGCCGAGCTCATTACCTGGATATTTACTATGAGGATAATGATGATCGTGACTTCTATGCTGTCATTCTACGTCAACGGACTATACAGTCGTTTGCTTTATCGCCATCGGAAAGATTTAGACTTTGAGAAACCTTTGACTTCATTGATTTGGATAAGCTCAATTCTATCTATCGCCGCTACCTTTTTAGCCAGCTGGGTTCTGCTCCATCATCTCCCCAACGATCTTTGGTTATATCTTTCCGGGATTATCAGCTGTGGCACTTTGGGTGCAGCGTTGATTCCGGAAGTAACCAAAAAATTCACCAGCCCCAAGTCGGGACATGTCCAAGAAATCGTCAAAGCTTCTCGCGAAGGTGGACCATCGCTCAATATTCTGTCTGGATTAGTGGCGGGAAACTTCAGCGCTTTTTGGAGCTCCTTAGTTTTTGTCGGATTGATGAGCATCGCTTTCTTTCTCAGCCAGCAAGGACTGGGAGACATGATGATCTATCCGGCCATCTTTGGTTTCGGCCTGGTGGCTTTCGGATTCTTAGGGATGGGCCCGGTGAATATTGCCGTGGACAGCTACGGACCGGTGACTGATAATGCTCAATCAGTTTTTGAATTATCCGAGATTGAAAAAATTCCGGAGATAGAAAAAAAGATTGAGCGGCAATACGATTTCCAGCCCAATCTGGAAAGAGCTAAATACTTGTTGGAATGCAATGATGGAGCCGGCAACACCTTCAAGGCTACCGCTAAACCGGTTTTGATCGGTACCGCGGTAGTGGGGGCTACCACGATGATCTTCTCATTGATTCTGGTGATTAAAAACACCCTAGGTGTGGAACCGGAAGCTATTCTCAGCATCCTTAACCCCTATACCCTATTCGGATTCATTTTGGGCGGCGGAGTAATCTTTTGGTTCAGCGGCGCCAGCATTCAAGCGGTTTCCGCCGGCGCTTATGAAGCCGTAGCCTACATCAAGAAGAATATCCGGTTAGAAGAAGATGCCGACCAATCAGAAATCATCAAAAAATCCAAAGAGGTGGTCAAAATATGTACAAAATACGCTCAAAAAGGGATGTTAAACATCTTTATTGCCGTTTTCTGTATTACTCTGGCCTTAGCTTTTTTCTCCGCTCCTAATCAAACCGAAGCGGTGGCTCTCTTTGTCGGTTACTTGATTTCTATTGCCGTTTTTGGCCTATTACAAGCCGTATTCATGGCTAACGCCGGCGGTGGTTGGGATAATGCCAAAAAAGTCGTAGAGGTAGACCTCAAGGAAAAAGGTACGCCCTTGCACGATGCTACGGTGGTAGGCGATACAGTCGGTGATCCTTTCAAGGACACCTCTTCGGTATCCCTTAACCCCATCATCAAGTTCACTACCCTGTTTGGACTTCTGGCTATGGAGATAGCAATTGATCCCAACTTCCGACAAATTGCTCCCTTAGTGGGCATCGCGTTCTTTGCCGTCGCCATTTATTTTGTTTGGCGATCATTCTACAAAATGCGAATTAGATAACACTATATCAACAAAAACCCGTCTTTCTCAGACGGGTTTTTAAATTGCCTAAAAGGAATAAATTTATTTCAAGTCAACCGGCAAAGCGAAAGCCGCTTCGTTCTGAACCAAACCGGAGGGATTATCTTTCTCAAAGATAATCACGGCTTTAGTGCTGGTGGTTTTGGAATATTTCAATTCGGCAGTAAAATTAACAAAATTATCAGTCATCCAATCGCTCTGAGCTTGAGCGGTAGTGACAGCCAATTGCTCACCGGTTTCAGAAATCAATTTCACCGGGAAAGAACCCTCAAAAAACCAATTGCCCTTAGCCTGGCCGGAAATCTTAATCGGGCTGGAAACTTTTTGATTCGGTTCCGGATTAGCAATCTTGATGCTGTCTTCAACTTTGACGGCATCGCTGCTAGTGGCGTTGGTATTTTCCGGAGTCGCCTCTTCCTGCTTGATGTTATTAATTTGTTGATCATAAGTCTTCTGGCTAAAATTGAAGCTGATCAAGAATAGAATTAACAACATGGCGATAACGGCAATAATGATACCGAAGAAAATAGATAACTTGGAACGGCGATTAATCATGGACAAACCGATGATCACGATGATTATCGGCCAAACCTGCCCCCAGCTCAAATTAATATCCCAAGGCAAGAGACCGGTGTTTTTAGCGAGATAAACTAGACCGACTAAAACCAAAACTAAACCCAAGAGCCAGCGACCGAAACCTTTGCCGCAATGGCAATCGGAACCGCAGCATTCTTTGGTGGTTTTAACTTCTTTGATTTCAATTTTCGGCATTTCCGGCGCCATAGTTTTTAGCGTCGTTTTTTTAGAAGCGCCGATCGGCTTCTTCACTGTTTTTTTCATAGTTTTTTTAGAGGTACTATTTAATTATGTTTTTTATCTTGTTTAGTAATTAACACTACGCCGATTAAAATCACGGCGATAGAGAAAAATAACGGCCAATCAATAATTAGATGCAGATAATGATTGCCGAGAGCCAAAACGCCAATGGCGATAATAGCTAGACCAACCACATTGCGCCAATCGGAGGTATTGGATTGCCAGTGATTGGACAATCTCTGAGAACTATCTCTCAATTCCGACTTCAAATGATTAACCTGCAATTCGGCCGGAGAAATCTTTTGGCCATCGGGAGACAACGGAGTAATAACGGCTAAAACTAAATAGATGAAAATACCGCTGCCGCCACCAAAAGCCAAAAGCAAAAATAAAATCCGCACTAAAATCGGATCAATTTTAAAATACTCGGCTAAGCCGCCGCAAACGCCAAAAATAATTCTTTCTTTTTTGGAACGATATAATCTTTTAACTTGAGCCATAAAAATAAAATTATTATAACAAAAATATTATAACAGATTTTTTAAAATTCGCCAAATATTATTTCAGGCGCCGGGCTCTTCGTCCGGCACTGTTGGCAAAACGATGTGCTTCGTCCCGGACTTGTAAAATAGTTATCTTTAAATCGTTAATTAGCGCTCGCTGATCCTTTTTGACATTAGGAGAAAAAACCAAGCGATCGCCGCCATATTTAGAAACGCCAACCAGCGGACAATTGATTTGTTTCTGGCGCAAAAAATCAGCCACAAAATTAATCTGCGGCGCCCCGCCGTCGATCATCACTAAATCCGGATATGACCATTCCGGATGCTGAAAACGTCTTTCTAGAACTTCGGTCAAAGCTCGCAAATCGTCTCCGGGAGCGGTTCGTTTGAGTTTGAAGAGGCGATAATTTTTGTTATCGGCTACGCCTTGAGAAAAAACCACCATGGAGCCATAGCTTTCTTTGCCCATGAGGTGAGAAATATCATAGCCTTCAATTCTATTAATTGCTCCGTTGTTTAATTTTTCTTCTCTGGCCAATAAAGAAACTTCTTGTAAATGTTTTAGAGCTTTGGCTTGGCTCGGATTTTCTTTAATTAATTTATTAAGCAATCTTTTTCTGTCTCCCCGAAGCAGCCAAACTAAGTTGGTAATATTTTTGGCATATTCTCGTTTGCCAATAGCGTCCACGCAAGCACCGGGACATAAGCCGATTTGATAATCAAAGCAAGCCTTGCCGCTATGAGGCGTACAGGTACTATAAGGAAAGATGGGCCGAATTAACCGCAGCGCTCTTTGAATTAAAGTAGTAGATTGATAGGGTCCAAAAATCTTGGCTCGCGGTTGAGCTAGCTTGGCCAATTCCCTTTCTCGAATAATTATCGGCCGCGGATATTCTCCCGGGTTAATGACCACATAAGAAAAAGAGCGATTGTCTTTATCCTTGATATTATATTTAGGCCAATACTTTTTGATAGCGTTAGCTTCAGCGATAATAGCCTCCAGCAGACTGTCCATAACGACAAAATCTAAACTTTTGGCCAGAGCTACCATTTCGGCAATGCGCGGGTCCAAATTTTTTAAAAAGTATTGGCTCAATCTTTGGCGCAAATTTACCGCTCGACCAATATACAAAGGCCGACCCTTTTGATCGCGCCAAAAATAGATACCAGGCTGAGTAGGAATGTTTTGCGGCTTATCGATTTTTGTCATGCGGTTTTTTTAAATATTCTTTTAAATACTGGCCGGTGATACTGGCGCTTTGGCGAACAATATCTTCCGGCGCTCCCGCGGCTATCAGCCGTCCGCCTTTAGCCCCGCCATCCGGCCCGAGATCAATGATATAATCCATGGATTTAAGCATGTGCATATTATGCTCAATCACCAAGACGCTATTCCCTCTTTCCACTAGTTTATTCAAGACCATGAGCAGCATATCAATATCATGATAGTGCAAACCGGTAGTCGGTTCATCTAAGAGATACAAAGTCCGCTGGCCCAAAGTATGAGTCAACTCCTTGGCAATTTTGACGCGTTGGGCTTCGCCGCCGGATAAAGTAGTGGCACTTTGGCCGATTTTGATATATCCCAAACCGACTGATTGCAAAACTTTCAGCTTATCGGCGATATAATAGTTTTCGGAGAAAAAATCTACCGCTTCATCAATGGTTAGGTTCAAAACATCGGCAATATTTTTGTCTTTATATTCCACCTGTAAAGTTTCCCGATTAAAACGTTGGCCGTGGCAGACTTCGCACTCCACTAACACCGCCGGCAAAAAATGCATTTCAATTAAATTAAAACCGGCTCCTTCGCAAGCCTCACAGCGGCCGCCGGGACGATTGAAAGAAAATCGAGAAATGCCATAGCCTCTCTCTCGGGATTCCGGCAAAGAAGCGAAGAAATCGCGAATCGGAGTGAAGATACCGGTATAGGTGGCCGGGTTGGAACGCGGAGTGCGGCCAATGGGCGATTGATCTATCACTACCACCTTATTAATATATTCGGTGCCCCTAATTTCGCTTACGCCATCTAAAGGAATTTTGCGACCGGGACGATTTTTAATTTTGCCGATATTCTTATACAACACATCGTATAACAAAGAGGATTTTCCAGAACCGGAAACGCCGCTAATGCCCACCAGCCGTCCCAAGGGTATTTCTAATTTTAAATTGTGTAAATTATTGGCGCTGGCACCAATTATTTTTAGACTGCCGTGATTTTGTTCCCGCCTCTTCTCCGGCAAAGAGATTTCTCTTTCCCGGCGCAAATAATCCAAAGTCAGAGAATTATGTTTCCCCTGGCTTTTTAATAATTCTTTAGTATTACCGGCCGCCACCACTTCGCCGCCGTGAACTCCGGCCAGCGGCCCCATATCCACTAGATAATCAGAAGCTAAGATAGTCCGTTCGTCATGCTCCACAATCACCACGGTATTATTCTTGTCCCGCAAAGCTTCTAGGGTTTCAATTAATCTTTCAGTATCCCTTTCATGCAAACCAATAGTCGGTTCGTCTAAGACGTATAAAGTGCGGGATAGTTGGGAACCAATTTGAGAAGATAGTCTGATACGCTGAGCTTCTCCACCAGATAAAGTTTCCGCTTCCCGATTTAGAGATAAATAACTCAGACCCACTTTATTCAAAAATTCCAAACGAGAGACGATTTGGCCGACGACATTCTCGGCAATAGTCAGCTGACGTTTAGTCATCTGACCGTAGTACTTATAGAAAAAATCATGGGCTTCGGAAATAGAGAGCGCGCAGACTTCAGCAATATTCTTCTGACTAATTCTCACTGCCAAAGCTTCCGGACGCAGACGATCCCCGTGACATTTGGGACATCTTTCTTCGGCAAAGAAACCAATTTTACCTAAACCATTACAAGAAGAACAAGCGCCATGAGGAGAGTTAAAAGAAAACAAACGGGGCTCCACTTCCGGAAAAGCAAAATTATCATTGGGACAAGTCCAATTGGCTGACAACAGAAATTCTCGCTCCCCCATTATGCTCACCACCAAACCCTGGCTATAAACTAAGGCGTTTTCCACCGCTTCAAATAATCTGGTTTCATCTTTAACCATCACCTTGTCCACCACGATTTCAATAGTATGTTTTTTGTGAGGAGATAATTCCAATTTCTCTTTCAGTGATCGCCATTCGCCATCAATTCTGGCTTCCACATAGCCCAAAGATAAATAATCGTAGAGCAGTTGATAATATTCCCCCTTGCGTCCGGAAACTACCGGCGCCAAAATAGTCACTGTTTCTGATTTCAATTCTTTGGCCCGAGAAATAATAATATCAATCATCTCTTCTAAAGATAATTTTTCAATTTTGTGGCCGCAAGTCGGACAGAATACTTCCCCGATGCGAGCATACAAAACCCGCAGATAATCATAGACTTCGGTTAAGGTACCGACAGTAGAACGCGGATTATGAGACAAAGCTTTTTGATCAATAGAAATAGCCGGAGCTAAACCGGTAATCTCATCCACATCAGCCGGTTTCTTTTGGCCCAGGAATTGGCGCATATAGGGCGACAATGATTCTATATATTGTCTTTGCCCTTCGGCAAAGAGGGTATCAAAAGCTAAAGACGATTTTCCGGACCCGGAAACGCCGGTAATCACCGTCAGCTTGTTATGCGGTATTTCTAAATTAACATTCTTCAAATTGTGCATCCGCGCGCCGCGGATAATTATTTTTTCACTCATAATATTTAATTAATCTTGCCGGGTATCCAAAAAGTCTTCAATTTTTTTAGAGATAGTCTGCGGCACGATATGATGCTCTTGGTTATAAGCCAATTGCTTCACTCGCCGGCGCTCCACTTCTTTGATTGCCGCCCGCATGGATCTAGTCTTGGTATCGGCGTAGAGAATAATCTTTCCCCGCACATTGCGCGCTGCCCGACCCATAGTTTGAATAAGCGAGGTTTGGCTGCGCAGAAATCCTTCCCGATCAGCGTCTAAAATAGCCACCAGAGTCACCTCTGGCAAATCTAAGCCTTCGCGCAACAAGTTCACCCCAATCAAAGTATCAAACTTCCCTTCTCGGAATTCTTTTAATATCTCCGTTCTTTCAAAAGTTTTGATATCGGAGTGCAAATAATTGCTGCGTAATCCTTTTTGGTTTAAAAAAGTATTTAAATCTTCGGCCTGTTTTTTGGTTAACGTGTTGACTATCACTCTTTCTTGGCGAGCGGCCAAAACTTCTATCTCACTGATAATATCATCTATCTGGCTATAGTTTTTGGCTTTGTTAAACACCGGTCGGATTTCAATTTCCGGATCTACCAAGCCGGTAGGACGAATAATCTGCTCCACCACTTGGTGGGAATGTTCGGTTTCATATTCTCCCGGCGTAGCGGTGGTGAAAATCACTTGGCCGACTCGACTCTCAAATTCTTTGAATTTTAAAGGGCGATTGTCTAGAGCCGAAGGCAAACGCCAGCCGTATTGAGCTAGGGTTTCCTTGCGGCTCTTGTCGCCGAAATACATGCCTCTAATTTGCGGCACGGCAATATGGCTTTCATCGATGATAGTTAAAAAATCCGGCCGACCGTCTTTTTGCGGGAAATAGGCCAAGAGCGAATCCGGCGCTTCCCCCGCCAGTTTGCCTGTTAAATGGCGAGAATAATTTTCAATGCCATGACAATACCCTAGAGTACGGAGCATTTCCATATCATAACGCACTCGGCGCTCTAACCTTTCCGCTTCTAAATATAAGCCATTAGCGGCAAAATATTGCAAACGTTCTTTCAATTCAATATTAATATTATTAATTGCTTGCTCCACTTGGGGCTGAGTGGAAACAAAATGCTTGGGCGGGAAAATGACCATCTCTGATAAGTCATTTAAGATTTTTTTGGTTAAATTGTCGCTCACCGCCAACTCGGCGATCTTTTGATCTTTGATTTCCAAGCGATAGACAATATTTTCCGACATCGGCCGCAATTCAAAAACATCGCCCCGAACCCTGAATTGGCCGCGCTTAATTTCTCCATTGGTTCTTTCAAATTGAATCTTCACCAATTGAGCAATCAAATCTCCTCGAACCATTGTCTGGCCTTTTTCTAAATGAATAGCTGATTCGGAATAATTGACCGGCACCCCCAGGTTATAGATACAAGAAACCGAAGCGACAATAATCACATCCCGCCGTGTCAAAAGCGCGGTGGTGGCAGCGTGGCGCAAGCGGTCAATTTCCTCATTAATCATCGCTTCTTTCTCAATGTAGGTATCTGAGGTCGGCAAATAGGCTTCCGGCTGATAATAATCATAATAGGAAACAAAATAATGGACCGCGTTATTAGGAAAAAAATTCTTGTACTCCCGGTATAATTGAGCGGCTAAAGATTTGTTAGGAGCAATTACCAACACCGGCTTATCAAATTGAGTAATCACATTAGCGGCGGTAAAAGTCTTGCCGGAACCGGTGACACCCAAAAGAGTTTGAAAATCATAGCCCTTCTCCAAACCTTTCATCAATTTTAAAATAGCCTGAGGTTGATCTCCGGCCGGCTGAAACTCTGATTGTAATTGAAATAATTTAGCCATGGTATTAATAATGATATTCTTTCCCCTGAATAATAGTAGCGGCTCGATATAATTGCTCCATTAAGACTACTCGCGCCAATTCATGCGGCATGGTCAGAGGCGACAGCGACCACCGCGTATAACTCTGTTTAATTTCCGGCGCAAAACCCAGAGTGCCGCCGATTACCAAAAGCAAGGGGCGGTTAATCTTAACCAATTTTTTAGCCCAAGTCAAAGAGGTAAAACTTTCTCCAGCCTCATCCCAGAGAACAACCTGATGATCGGGGTATTTATCCAAAAGGACTTTTACTTTCTTGGCTTCTTGCTGTTGAACCGCCAATTTATTGCTCGCTGAAAAACTCACCGCCTCCAGCTCAATAATTTTTAACCGAGCATAGGGCTTCAAACGCCGAACATATTCTTGGCAGACAGCCTCATAGTGTTTTTCTTTGATTTTGCCAAAAGCCACTAAAGTAATATCTAACATAATTTAATTTTTAAATTTAATCTTCCCCATTGGTCCATTTTTGACCTCCGGCGGCAAATATTCCTGCTCTGAGCTATCCTCTTTGGGGGTGTATTTATATTCCTTGCCATATCCCAAATCTTTCATTAGTTTGGTGGGCGCATTGCGCAAGTGAACCGGTACTGGCAAGGCGCCGCTCTTAGCCACTTCGGCTTGAGCCAATTCATAGGCTTCATAGGCGGCGATGCTTTTAGGCGACTTAGCTAAGTAAATAGCACAATGAGCTAAATTAACTCCGCACTCCGGCAAACCGATGTGCTGACAGGCGCTATAAGTCTCATTAGCCAGCATCAACGCACTGGAATTAGCCAAACCGATATCTTCGCTAGCAAAACGAATTAAGCGGCGAGCGATATAGAGTGGATCTTCTCCGGCCGCAATCATTCGGACTAACCAATAGACTGCCGCCCCCGGATCGCCGCCCCGTAATGATTTATGAAGAGCGGAAATAATATTGTAATGCTCGTCGCCATTTTTGTCATAAAGCAAATTAGGCCGATGAATGACCTCCTTCACTAATTCAATAGTGAGATCCCGACTTTTCTTTAAACAATTTTCTAAAATATTCAAAGCGGTGCGAGCATCACCCCGAGCTTGGCCGGCTAAAAACTTTACCACTTCACTTTTAATCTTCACCTTTTCTAATTTGCCGGCCCGAACAATAATTTTGTTCAAGTCGTCAGCGCTCAAAGAATCCAAAACTACCGTACGACAACGAGACAAGAGTGCTGAAATCACCGCGAAGCTAGGATTTTCAGTAGTGGCGCCGATTAAGATGATTCGGCCGTTTTCAATTTCCGGCAACAGGGCATCTTGTTGGGCTTTATTCCAACGATGAATTTCATCAATGAATAAAATGGTTTTTTTATTAAATCGAGAATTAACATCGGCTTGATCTAAAATCAAACGCAAATCTTTAACCCCACTATTAACCGCTGACAATTGTTTGAAATCAGCCTTGGTTTCTTTGGCGATAATTAAAGCTAAAGTGGTCTTACCGCTTCCCGGCGGTCCCCAAAAAATCAAAGACGGCACATTATCGTTCATAATGGCCTCATATAAAAAACTCTTCGGATTGATTACCTTCTCCTGCCCCACGAAATCCTCTAATTTCTGAGGCCGGAGCTTAGTGGCTAAAGGAATCATATAATAGATTATAGCACAATCAGAATATAGCAAAACCCCCGAATTTCGGGGGTTTTTAGAGAAAATTATTTCAGCTATTATTTATTTTCATTAACTTCCTTGTCCTCTTTCATTACCGGTAGAGAGAAATAGAAGGTGCTGCCCTGATGAACTCGGCTATCAACGCCGATTTCCCCGCCATAGGCTTCAATGATTAAGCGGCAAATATAGAGGCCCAATCCGATTCCCTCTTGGCTGCGAGTCATAGTGGACTCTAGCTGTCCGAATTTAGTAAAAATACTGGTAGCCTTATCGCGGCCGATGCCATCGCCATGATCTCTAACCTCTACTCTGATTTTATTTAATTGTCGGGAGACATTCATTTCCACCTTGTTGATATTGCCACCGTATTTAATAGCGTTGTCCACAAAATTATAAATCACCTCCATCACCTTATCCAAGTTAGCCCGAACCATCGCCTTCTTCACTTTCATATCTATTGAGAACTCCGCTTTCTTGGTACTAGCTAAAGCTTGCAAGGTCGGCAAAAAATTATTAATTCCAGCCACCAAATCAAAAGGTTCAATCTTAGCCACCGGCCGTTTATTTTCAAATCGGGTAATAGTCAAGATCTGATCAACAATTTTCTTGAGCCGATTGGATTCATTAAAGATCACATCCATTTGCTCCTTTAAATCTGGAACCTTGGCCAGCTTGGGATTCTGCCGCAATATTTCGCTCATCACCAGAATAGAGGTTAACGGAGTCTTTAATTCATGGGCGGCGATATTTAAAAAGTCATCTTTGGTTTTATCCAAGTTAGTTAACTGCTCCACAGTATCTTTAAAGCGTTGGACTTCGGTTAAATCAATTAAAATGCTTCGCACCCCCACGATTTCATTGCGTTCATTACTAATGGGAGCAGAATAAAGAGCGGCCGGAAATTTGGAACCGTCTTTACGCACGCAAATATGTTCGCTAACGGTAGTTTGATGCGAGCGGATAATCTTTTCCTTTTCCTTGATAATCTTTTCTCTTTCTGCCGGATCAAAGATATTAATATAGTTCAAATTCTTCACTTCTTCATTAGTGTATCCCAAAAGTTTCAAACCAAAGTTGTTAAGAAAAACTATCTTGCCGCCATTCTCGCTTTGATATTCATAGACCATTTGCGGTAATAAATCTATCACTCCGGAAAAACGACGCTTAGTTAAAGATAATTCCAAATCTTTTCGCACTAATCGAGCCTTGAGCTCTGCGGAATTACGGCGCAAAATCAAAGCTAAGCCGGTCGGCACATTAGTCACCGCGAAAAAGCCGAGCAGATAATAGGTTTGCGGCGGATAAGATTTAAGCATGATGAAATAAATCACCACTGCGAAGTAGATTACCACCAATACGGCCAAAACCAGCTTTTTAGCTAAAAAAGATTTTATTTTATCCATAGAAAAAAATTTATTTTTTGATTACCTGCGCCACCTTGTCTAATAAGTCGGAAACGCCGAAAGGCTTTTCCAAAAGCCCTTTAATCACGCCAAGCTCCTGAAAATTGCCATTGGTCTCTTGAAAAACCTTGGAAGTGATGGGTAGGGCTGAAACCAAAATAACCGACATCTTCTTCAATTCCGGGTCAGCCACCATGGTTTTACATAAATCAATACCGCTAATTTCCGGCATCATAAAATCCAAGAGCACCAAATCATATTTCTGGGCTCGCATCTTGTCCAAACCTTCCTTAGCGCTCAGGGCAATATCCACTTCATAACTGGGATTAAGGCCCAAGGCGCTTTTCATGGTAGTCCCGATGCTGGTGTCATTATCAATGATGAGAATTTTCATATGTTTTATAATTAATTAATTACATTCTACCATTTTTTAAAATCCCCGTCCAATTTAGAAGCGCTAATTTGGCAGTCCGCCCGAGATTGTGATATAATGAAGACATCATAATTCAAAAATCTCTTTATTCTATGGCTGAAATTAAAAAAAACCCCGCCCAATCTTTAAACGAGAAAGATTTTGGCGAAGATATAGAACGCACCAAGGAAATATACGGTTCCCTGCAGGAAAAAGTAAAAATCCTTTTTGACGATCTAGTTCGTGATAAGCTGAATTTGGAATTGCAAATGATTGAATCCAAGAAGTTCCGCTTAGCCGTGGATAGCGCTTCTGATACCATCATCATCACCGACCCCGACGCTATCATTGTCTATGCCAACAAAGCCACCGAAAGCATCACCGGCTATCAGGTCCCGGAAATATTAGGCAAAAAAGCCGGCGGCAAAGATCTTTGGGGTAATCATATGAACCCGGAGTTCTATCAAAAGATGTGGGAGACTATCAAAGTGAAAAAAGAGGCCTTCCGCGGAGAAATAAACAACCGCCGCAAAAATGGCGAAGACTACGCCGCGGAATTAAATATCGCTCCGGTTCTAGATGAAAACGGCTCAATCCTCTTCTTTGTCAGCATTGAACGGGACATCACCAAGGAAAAAGAGATGGAAAAGATGAAAAATGAGTTTATCAGCTTAGTTTCTCATCAGCTCCGCACTCCTTTAACCGGTATCCGCTGGTTTACCGAGCTTCTTTTGCGCAACAAAGAAAATAATCTCACCCCCCAGCAATTGGATTTCTTGAACCAAATCTCCGGGAGTAACCAAAGAATGATTAAATTGGTAAACGACATTTTGGATATTTCCCATATTGAAACCGGCCGCAAATTTACGGTCACTAAAGCCAATTTCTTCCTCTCTCAGGCCATTGAAGAGGTGCTAACCGAGAACGTTTCCCTGATCCAAACTAAGAGCTTGAAAATAACCAATCAAGTACCGAAAACATTGTCAATTTTTGCCGATTATGTTAAAATAAAACAAGTACTACAGAATTTAATCAGTAATGCCACCAAGTATACTCCGGCCGGCAAAGCAATTACTATTTCCGTTTCCGAGAAGAATAATAAGGACGCCATTATCATGGTCAAAGATGAGGGTATTGGCATCCCTGCCTATCAAAAAGAACGTTTGTTTGAGAAGTTCTTCCGAGCCGATAATGCCTCCAGCCAAGATCCTAACGGCAGCGGCCTAGGCCTCTATATTGCCCGCGAATTAATCAGGGCTCACGGCGGCGAAATGTGGTTTGAAACCAAAGAAAACCAAGGCACTACTTTCTACTTCAAACTAGCCTTAAAAGGCGAAGATGAAGTTAAAAATATTAACAAAGAAATTAAATAATATGCGCAAAAAAATATTGATCGTTGAGGATGATATCACTTTAGCTAAGGCTATCAGCTATGAGTTTGAACAGGAAAACTTTGAAGTCTTTACCGCCTATGACGGCGAAGAGGGCCTAAAAACTGCCGAGCAGAATCTGCCGGATTTAATGCTGGTTGATATCAACATGCCTAAAATGGACGGATTGACCATGTTAAAGAACATGCGAACTACCGAATGGGGCAAAAATATTCCGGTGATGATGTTAACTAACTTAAGCGACGAACAGAAGGTTATGGAAGCCCTATCACAGCAAGCTTTCTATTATTTAGTTAAAAGCGATTGGGACCTATCCCAAATAGTAGCTAAGGTTAAAGAAAAATTGGGCCAATAATATGCCTAAAACTAACGGAGAAAACAATCTGAACATTCTCTCGCCCTTCTTGGAAGCGGTACGCTCCGATAATCTGTCCGCTGTCCAAAAAGAAATGGCTAATGGTGCTGACATCAACCAGAATGATAATGAAGGATTAACCGCCTTAATGATTGCCGCTCGGGATGGACATTACGAGACTGCCAAATACTTAATTGAGAAAGGCGCTGATGTTAACCTCAAGAACTTCCATGGCTTTAACGCTTTGATGTATGCCGCCTGGAGCGGTCGTCAAGATATCATTGAACTGCTAATCGAAAAAGGAGTTATCTTGGCCGAAAATGGTCATGCCAACTTCTCTTCCATCTTTGCCGCTCATAATGCTTTAGTTTTTGCCGCTCAAAACGGCCATACCGCGATAGTGGAAATATTAGTAAACAAAGGAGTGGATGTTAATGGCCGTGGCCGTAAAGGCATTACACCCCTCATGGCTGCCGCTCGCAATGGACATTTAGAAACAGTGGCCAGCTTAATTAAACTAGGAGCTGATATTAATACTGAGTCTCAAAATGGTTCCACTGCCTTAATCAAGGCCGTTCAAGACGGTCATACCGACATTGCCAAGTTGTTGGTAGAAGCCGGGGCTGATGTTAATGCCAAAAACAACTATCGCACCACCGCTTTAAACATCGCTCGCTCTAATGGCTATCCAGAAATAGAGAAAATGCTTTTAGAGCATCAAGCTACGGAATAAACAAATCATCTATTCTATACTAAAAAAGACAGCTCATCTGAGCTGTCTTTTTTATGATTATTAATTATTTTCAGCCAAAACTTCAATTTTGGCGAATTGAACACCAAATTGAATAGCTTCGTCATTATCCCGCAACCAAACATCAACTCGGTTAGGATAGCGACGGTTCATCCGGTCGCGGACCACGAAGACTCGGTCGCCAAATAACTCCGGTATTCTAACCTTAGTCCCGAAGGGCAAAAAGTTAGCGGCGATAGTATCCTCATTAGCTCCGGTACAGACGTTGTAGCCGTTAGCGGTAATGCAAGGTGAACTATCGGTTTGAGCCACTTCTGAGGTATAAGAAGTGATATAATGATCACTAACTCGACTAACGCGATATTCCGGCTCGGCCAATAATTGGGGTTCTTTGGCCAATACAATCGGATTATGAGTATCGGCTTGAGCTAACAGCACCGGATAAGGGCTGAAAGCCAGAAAAGCCAAGAATATAACAATTAAAGACTTTTTTATCAGATTCAATATCATATTAAGGGTTAGTTATTCTTAAATTAAAAAATCCTATCAAGCAAGTGACAGGAATTCCTAACCCTCTATATTAACACAAAATATATTTTATGTCAATAGATATAACAAAAACCCCCGTAAAATAGGGGGTTTTATCAGCTTTTTAGCTATTCAATTGTCCCCTTTTCTAAAAGATCCTGGATGTCTCCGATAATCTGATCCAGACGATAATCGGTCTTGGTATAATATTTATTGACCCCTAAACGGAGATAAGAATTGACTTTATCCGGACTGGCGGTGTTGGAAACTACAAAAATTGGGATTTTTTGCCAAGGAGAACCCGGCTCTTTAACTTTAGCCACTAAATCCAAACCACTGCCCCGGCCTAACAAGTAGTGGTCCAGCCAAATGACATCAATTTTCACCTCATCTTCTAAATATTTAACCGCCTGCTCCATGCTTCGAGCGGTAACCACGGCAAAATCGCTCTTCTCTAATTTGAGCTTAATGGCTTCGCTAAGCGGTTTTTCATCTTCCACTACTAAAACATTTTTCATATTTTTAAGTTAATTCTCGACTTCCGGCTTTAGATTTCATGCCGGATAATGGCAATTTAACATTGAAGGTAGTGCCTTTATTCTCCTGAGAGGATAAGGTTATCGTTCCCCCACTAGATTCAACTATAGATTTGACGATATAAAGCCCCAAGCCGGTTCCGTCGGTTTCTTTGTCTCGAATATTGCTAGCCCGAAAGAGCTTGCTAAATATCTTGCCCTGTTCCGACTCTGGGATGCCATAGCCGGTATCAGCTACGGCGATTAATATATCCTTAGCATCCTTAGAAATGGTGAGGGTGATAGTGGCTTTTTCCGGACTATACTTAACGGCGTTAGACAAGAGATTATCAAATATGATTCGTACCAACTTCGGGTCAACCTTGACTAAGGGGAGCTTGGCATCATACTTCTCAATCAACACCTGTTTTTTTTCTTTAATCTTCGGGGTTAAATCTTTAATCACGCTCTTAGCCAGAGAATTAATATCTATTAATTCCGAATTAATGGCAAAAGTGCCTAAGTCAATGCGAGAAACATTAAGCAAGGCATTAATCAGCTCTACCATCCGTTGATTGCCTTGATAGACCTCCTCTAAATACTTTTTCTGCTCCGCATTAATCTTGCCAGCGTCGCCGTCTAAAAGCATCTCCACATACCAATTAATCGCTGATAATGGGGTGCGCAATTGATGAGAAGCCAAAGAAACGAATTCGGTCTTGGCTTTGTCTATTTCCTTCTCTCGGGTAATATCTCTCTCGATGCCCACGAAGAAGATGACCTCATTTTGATCATTTAATACCGGAGAAATACTCACGGCGGCTACATATTTTTCTCCATTCTTGCGCTGATTATTTAGTTCCCCGACAAAAATCTGCTTATTGGTTTTAATAATCTTCCACATCTTAGTATAAAAAGCCTTACCCATTTTCCCGCCCCATAAATCACTATTACCAGCCTTCTTACCTAAAACATCGGCAATGGCGAACCCGGTAATCTTAGCCATGGCTGTATTAGCATAAATAATCAAGCCTTCGGCGTCAGTAATCACAATGTGATCGGAGGCATTGTCCACCGCCAATTTAAACTTTTCTAAATCGGCCGCTAATTTTTCAGAGTTTTCCTTTTCCAAATTAACATCTTCCAAAATATTAAAAATAGCTTTTTGCGTATCGCTTAACGATTTCTTCTGCTTCTCCACTTCCCCTACCTGTTGTTCCAAGCTTTTGGTTTTTTCTTCAACCTGTCCGGCTAAATCATTATTTAAAGTGCGCAGGCTCTGACTCATAAAATTAACCCCTTTGGCTAATTTTCCTATTTCATCGCTGCTTTGATGTTCAATGTGAGAGTTCAAATCTCCTTGAGCTATTTTAGAAACGACGGAGTTAATTTCTTTAATTGGCCTAATTATCAAGGAAGAAAAGAAGAAATAGATGATAAGGCCGCTTAGAATCAGAGATAAAAATAGCACCAGGATAAAGATAATAATTATTCTTTGCGCCGGAGCAAATACCGAGGACTGCGATTCTTCCACAAATAATACCCAATTATATCCTTCATATTTATCATTATCCTGCTGGTGGACAACAGCAATCAAGTATTTTTTGTTGCCCTGGTCCTGATTGTTATAGATACGATAACCAGAGGATTGGCTAACAGCTTCTTGAAAAATTTGTTGGTCTAAATATTTTTCCCGCAAAATATAATTAAAATCCGAACGCTGAGTTTCAGCCAATTTTAATCCCTGCTGATTAAAAAGATAAACTTTATTACCATCCGCTAAATTATTTAACTCCGTAACCACTTTTCCCCAATCTAAATCAACCGATACTACGCCGATAACCTGATCACTGGAATATACCGGCGTCATCAGAGTAATAATAGGCTGAGATCCGCCATCTTGAAAATAAACGTCGGAATAGACAGTGCTGCCGCCTAAAGCTTTTACAAATATTTTTTCCCGCTCTGGGCTCATCTTAACATCAGTCTCGCCATTAGCCGAAACTGTTAATTGCGGATTGCCCACTGCGTCCAATAGGACTAAATTATTCCAATTCTTATAAACCGCCAAATTAATCGCTAAAGATTGACGCAGGGATTGATTTTCGGAAGCGGAAATACTGTTATTTAAATTTTCCCGCAGCAAAGCGCGGCTAGCCACCGATTCCAGAGATCGCAGTTGTTCGTCCAATAAATAATTGACATTATTCATGATTGAACTGGCCACTTCTTGGTGGTCTTGGCCGATTTGTTTATTTAAAAATTGAGAAGAATAAAAATAGGTTAGATAACCGATTAATAGAACACCAATAATCGTAGTCACTCCGATTATTAAAAATATCTTGCTGCCTAATTTCATAGCGAGCTTAATTATATACCAAGGACCATAAAAAATTATGGTCCTTAATTTATCTTCAAACTATCTAGTGACAGAAATCGTGGCGCTGTCTTCGGCGCTAGGGGCGGTAATGGTTACCCGGCCATTAGCTGATTTGCTGATCCGATAACCAGTACCATTGGTAGTAGCTCCAGTGGGATCGGTCGGAATTGAAGTCAAAAACTTTTCGCTGGCGGTCAAGACTGATAAATCAATCAAGCCGGTGCAGGTGCTGCTGGTTTTGCAAATCTCGGTGCTGCTGGTAGTGATGGCAGCCGGGATAGTACCGTTGCTATCAATAGCATACTGGTACACAGCATTTAAAATAGTGTTCACGTCAGCACGGCGCTGGGCATTGCGTGAATCAGCCAATTGCTTGGACGGATTCAAAGCTAAAATAACGATACCGGCGAGAATGGCAATGATAGCCACCACCAGCAAAACCTCTAAAAGGGTAAAACCTTTTTTGTTCTTGCGATTCATAAATGTAGAATTTGAGAGGCAAAATAACGAATGTTGCTTTGACCACCAAATCTTTTTTTAATATATAAATTCTATAATAATTATAACATACCCCTTAAAAACTGGCTACTTCTTGCCAACTAACCACGGTCAAAACCGGAGTCAGGCCGTTTAAATTTATTATCATCCTCTGAATATGATTATTAACCGTTCCCGCAGCTTGAATTTGGCGGGTATTACCGCCGGTATTGATAACTGTATAGAAACAAGTGCCATCAGCATAGACTAAATTGGTGGTACCGGTATAAGTTTTTAAAACCCTAATCTGCTGCAAGCCTTCTTCAGCACAAGCGTTAGCTAGATAACGGGCTTTAGTCCCCTGTTCCAAGCTAGAACTGGAGCGACCAGTGGAAATGCTAAGCAATAGCAAGGTTAGAGCGACAGCCAGACTGACCGCTCCTAAAATAATAACGCTCAATAATAAGATGTAGGCCGGCTTAGCGGCCGCTGGCTGTGCCATAGAATGTTTGGCTATAATTATATTCATTTTTGCCTCCCGGATTAATATGAGTCAGGGTAAATTTAACTCGAATGGAGCCGTTAGTACCGGTTCGGCCATAATTAGAAAAAGATAAATTGGAAACCACCACCCGATCATTGTTTAATAAAACCGCTGGATTAGCTCCCAAAGTTTGGCGTAAATAATTACCACTTTGGTCTATCACTATCGGATTAGCGGCTGGAGTGGAAGTGGCCAAACTCAAAACTGCGGCAGTGTTAGTTAGCGTCGGCGAGTTTATAGCATTAGCATTTCTCACTTGCCGCAAAATATTATCCATAATCTGAATACCCTGCTGTTCCACTTCGCTAATACTCTGGCTCTTAGCCTGCGCCTGCCAGATAATAAAAACAAAAGATGACACGGCTAAAATTATAACGCCCGACAAAGCCGAATACAAAAGTAGTTCAATGAGCGTAAAACCTGATTTTTTTCTAATATTTTTCATAAATTAAGGCGCCACTACGAGAAATTCGGTAGCATTATTGGTATCGGTCAAATAAGCTCTGTCGCTAATTGAATCATAGAAAACATCATTAGCGCTGGCAGCGGCATTATAATTACCGACCAAGGTAGTCACCGCCGGATTAGTAACATCAAAAACTTGTAATTCCGCCGTCGCATTAGCGCTCGCCACAAATAAATAAGTGTCGTTGTTGCCAAAGCTGATTCCGTTAGCTATACCACCAATAGCGACACTAGAATAAAGCGCTGGGGCGGTCGGAGTGGTAATATTAAGGAGCGCGACACTGTTAGTACTTAAAGCTAGGGCCAATAGATTGCCGGCGATTATCACATCGTTGCCTGCTCCGTTGCCAGCGGCGTTATATGAGGCCAACTGACTCATGGCCGCCGGATTAGTAATATCTACGACCTGTAGTTCTTGAGCTGTATTTGCTGAGGCGATAAAAGCATGGTTTCCGGAAATAGCTATTTCATTAATATTATTGCTAAGCTGTAAACTGCCTAAAGATGCAATGGCAGCGGGATTGGTAATATTTAAAGCATAAAACTCCGGATCAGTCCCTGAGACTCGTCCCAGATAAGCCATGTTTCCGACCACAGAGACAGCCAAGCCATCTTCATTGCCAGCGGCGTTATAACTGCCGGCCAAAGTAGGCGCGGCCGGATTGGTGATATTATAAACCGCTAATTCCCCGGTATTATTGGTAGTAGCGATATAAGCATAATTACCCGCCACTGTAACATCCTGAGGGTTGCCGGCGATATTAGTAGTGCTCAATAGTACCGGACTAGCCGGATTAGTAATATCAATAATATGAAAATTAGACGGATTGGCAGCCCTGGCCACATAAGCATAATTGCCTACCACATCTACTCGCCAGCCGTCGGTATTACCCGGCAAGTCAATGCTAGCAGCTAAAGTATTAGGATTAGCCCAATTGCCAATAGTTAAAGCGCGCCAATTAGTTAAAGTGGTAGAGAGAGAAATTGTGCCGGCTCTTTGCAAATTTTGCGCCCAATTAATAACTACATTTACCGTTTTCTTCTGCGCATCAATATTAGCAATGGTTATTTGCCGATTAAAAATATCTATCGTATCGCTAGCTCCAGCGAGCACCCAGCTATTAGCAGTAGTGCTTAAACCATAAGTGCCGGGAGTGAGGTTGGCAAAGGCCTGCTCTTGAATATTACGCACTGCTTCTATTCCCTCTTCGGCTAAATAAAGAGCTCGGGCTCTTTTGCCGGCCAAAGCCGCGCCTTCTTGGCCATAGAGAACAGCAGAAACCAAAGAAAGAGAAATCATCAAAAACAAAGCGCCGGCTAATATCGCCTCCACTAAAGTAAATCCGGTTGTTTTTCTATTCTCTGGCATATTAATAATTAATAGTTCCTTGACTATTTACTCCTAATATTCGGCTTTCATTGTTAACCGAGTAAAAAGTAACGGTGGCGGTAGCATTAGGCAGTCCCCAGTATTTAGAAAAAACTAGCTCAGTACTGGTGGCTGGAGAGATACTGTTTGGCAAACTAAAAACTTCGTCATAATTTATATCGCGAGCGGCATAACTGTTACCAGAAAAAAGATTAATGCTGGAGCTGGCTATCAGCACTCCCCAGGCCGAATCGTTGTTCCCGGCTCGAGCTAAGGCTTGGGCGCGGCGCAAAGTTTGCGCGGTGATATTAGCCTGATTATTTAAATCGGTCCGGACTTGCAAGTTTTGATAAAGCGGCATGGATATAGCCACCACTATGGCCAACAAAGCTAAAACTAACAAGGCTTCTACTAAAGTGAAGCCTTTTCTGGTTATGCATTGTTTTCCAACCTGAATCATATTAGTGATTGAATGATCCGACCAGACTATAAATTGGCAAGAAAATCGCCACTGCCACTGCCAAGACAGCCAACCAAACTATAATTAATAAAATCGGTTCAATTAAAACCGCCAAATTCTTGCTGGTGCCGGATACTTTTTCTTCAAAACTGGAACTGATTTTCAGGAGAACATTGGGCAAGTTGCCGGAAGTTTCCGCTGCCAAAATTAATTGCTCTATAGCCGGCGACCAGAAACGGCTAAAGGTACGATTTTGAGAAAATATCTTGCGGAAAGAATTGCCTTCCTCTAATCCAACTTTCAATTTTTCATAGAAGCGGCGATAAGCCCTAATGTCACTAGATTGGATCAAGGAATCCATCGCTTCCACTATCGGCAAACCGGAATTTAATAAAGTGCCTAAAATATAAGTGCCGCGAGCCACCTCGGCCTGCTTGATTAGTTTTTTGATGCCCGGCAAACGCAACAGAAAAAATTGTCCCAAGAATTTGGAATACTTAAAGAAAAATAAGAAGAAAAAGAAAATAATTAAAAAGGCTAAAACCGCCGGCACAAAAATATAGCCATAGTGCGCCATAAAATAACCGAAATCAATCAGCCATTGAGTGATTGCCGGCAATTTGACATCTAACGAACTAAACACCTGCGCTAGGCGTGGCAAGACAAACCAAGAGGTTCCCAGCCCCACCACCACTGCTAAGCTCAAAACAAAAAGCGGATAAATCATGGCCGAGCGAATTTTGCCGTAGAATCCCTGCTCTTTCTGCCTTTGCGCCACTAGCACCTTTAAATTATCCGGGAGATTGCCAGACTTTTCACCGTTTCTAATCAAAGACACGGCTTGGCGCGGAAAAGTACCGGTCTTTTCTAAGGCCTGCCACAAGGTGGAGCCATTTTCAATTTCGGAAATTAAAAAATTAACCAACCGCCTAAACAAACGCGATCGATTTTCCGCCTGAACAGCGTCTAAGGCGCCATAAATATCCAAGCCGGCCGATAAAAGCATCGCCAGATTCTCTAAAAAATTTTCCTTGGATTCTTTGGCCCAGCCATGACGCAACAAAAAGAAGGCCAACCGATGTTTATTTCTTGCCATAAATCTTTTTATCATCCTGTGGTGCTTCCGCTACCCGCAGAACCTCATCAATAGTGGTAATACCATTTCGGATTTTGTCCCAACCGTCTTCAAATAAAGAATGAGAACCTTGAGCCCGGGCTAATTGCCAAACTTCTTTAGAGGCCGGCCGATGCAAAATTAAATCTTCAATCTCCGGAGTAACCTTAATCATTTCAAAAATAGCCACGCGATCTTTGTAGCCGCTATAATTACAAACCGGACAACCCTTGCCGGAATAAAGAGTGGTGGCAGCACCGGAAAGATAAGGTTTTAAAAATGAATAACGATTCAATAAATCTTTATTGGCCACTTGATGACTAACCCGACAAGATTCGCAAACCTTGCGCACCAATCTTTGGGCAACAATCAATTCCAAGGTGGAGGCCAATAAAAACGGCTCAATACCCATATCCAAGAGGCGCGGAACGGCAGTAGCGGCATCATTGGCATGGAAAGTGGATAATAACAAATGACCGGTTAAAGCGGCATTAACGCCAATTTCCGCCGTTTCGTTATCTCTAATTTCTCCCACTAAAATAATATCCGGATCCTGGCGGACAATGGATTTTAGTCCTTTGGCAAAAGTCAAATTAGTCTGCAAATTAACCTGGATCTGATTAATCCCTTTGACTTTGTATTCCACCGGATCCTCAATAGTGGTGATATTAACTTCCGGCCGATTTAATTTTTTCAAAAGCGCATAAAGAGTAGTCGTCTTTCCGGATCCAGTCGGACCGACCACCAGGATCATGCCAAAGGGCAGATCGGAAGTTTTAGATAATATAGCTTGATCCGGTTCGCTCAATCCCAAATCTCCTAAGTTAAAACCCCGAATATATTGAGCTAGTAGACGGATAACAATTTTTTCTCCGGTAACTGTCGGAATAATGGAAACTCTTAAATCCACTACCGAATTGCCCTTAAGGTAACGAATAGAACCGTCCTGGGCGCCATAGTGCTCATCAGTGCGCAAACGGCTTTGCACTTTAATCCGATTTAAAATATTATCAAAAAACTCCTGCGGAATTCGTCCGGCTTCTTGCAAGACACCGTCGATTCTGAAACGCACCAAGACTTCTTTGACATCCGGCTCAAAATGAATATCCGAAGCCCGGTAGTTTATGGCATCAGCCAAAATCTCATCAATAATTTCCGGCGCCACTCTCTCTCCTTCCTTGATGATGCCGGCGAAGCGGGTATTTAAAGCTTGGCGATAATGATTTAAGCTAGTATCAATGTCTTCACTTAAAGAATACAAAAAGCTCACCTTCTTGCCGGGAAACAAAGGTGTGATGATTTTTTTTAATTCAGGATTTTGCGGTGTATCGGTAGTAACAAAAACTTGCTTGCCGTTTTCTCCGAAAAAAACCGCCCGTAATTCCCGACCGAATTTTTCCGGAATTTTTTTGACTTGTTCCGGGCTAACTGGGTTAGAGTTCAAATCAGCATAAGGCAGGTTGTAGTATTCGGCTAAAGCCTGACCCAGCAAATCATTGCTTAATATTTCTTCGCTTAATAAATAATCAATTAAATCCAAACCATTCTTTTTAACATAGTCATCAGCTTGAGCCATATCGCTAGCTGAAACATAGCTCTCTTCCAAAAGAATCTTCTTGATGAGATTATTATCTAAAAGCATGGGAGTTATTTTAAATTTTAATTATTTAATAATTTTTTCAATCCGTTGAACGATCTGGCTAATCGGGGTATCTGATTTCACAATATAGTCTGAAGCGCCTAAGGCTTTCGCCTTTTTGATGTCTTCGTCTTGGCCTAAATTGGAACAGACTAATACCGGCACTTTAATTTTTTCGGCTTTCATAGCCTCCAATACCCCAAAACCGTCTAAAACCGGCATGATTAGGTCCAGAAGCAAGAGATTAAAACTTTGTTGTTTTAAGAGCCGCAGAGCCACTTCCCCGTTATTGGCCAGAGCCACCTCGTAGCCCAACTTGGTCAATTTTAACTCCAACGCCCGAGCGATAGAAGCCTCGTCCTCAGCGATTAATATTTTTTTTAACGTCTCGGCCATAGGTATATAAAGATAATATTAGCTAAAATCATTATAACACAATTTGCATAAATAGAAAAATAATTTTAGTTACTTTATGCCATTGACAAATAGTAATAAATATTATAACCCAAACCCATACATTTAAAACTAATTAGTCATGAATCAAGGAGAAACGAACCGGAACAAGAACTTTGGAGAAATCCTCCAACAGATTCGCTTAATGGGCAATGGCATCAAAGGTATGCCGCCGACCATCAAATCTGACGCCAGAAGAGGACGAATTGAGTTTGTCCACAGCGCTTATGCCAGAAACGCTCAGGAAAAGCTGGCCCCCAAGTTTCCCAACCTGATCTTTCTGCTCAGCAAAAGAGAGCAGGAATTATATGTCATATTTGACTCCGACGATCAGGCGGTGGTCCGCAAATTATACCAACAGCGTCTGGGGGTGATTACCAAACTCACCAAAATCCCTATTATGCCGGATGATAAAGTTTTTAACACCTGCTCCATCAAGATGAAAAACGATCAGCTACCAAGAAAACTTCTCTTGGTGAATATATTTCTTTCCCACCCCCAGAGCCAAAAGAGTTGAAACTATGGCCGCGGTCATCGCCGGCGGTCCACAAACATAAAAATCGCGTTCTAAATAATCAGGTATCAGTTCCTTGACCTTAGCCTCATTCAAGCGGCCGCTTTGGTCACTAGCTAAATAATGTATCACTGTATCCTCAGCCGCCCAGGGCATTATTTCCGAATTAAAAACAAACTCTTGATTCGACTTAAAACTGGCAATCACTTTTAAATCAATATTTTCTTTTTTCCCCGCTTCCACCAAAGACCTAATCGGGGTAATACCAATGCCGCCAGCGATTAAAGCCAACTTTTGCCGCTTGGCGTGGCGCAGAGTAAAGCGGCCATAAGGGCCCTCTAAAATAACCATATCCCCCACTTTAATTTTCTTTTCCAAATCACCGGTAAAATCGCCCAGGGCTTTAATCGTCAACCGCAGTTCCCGACCGTTATAGTCCTGAGAAAAAGAAAAAGGATGAGATTGATAGGCTAAACTATTTAGGAAACGAATACTAACAAATTGACCGGCTAAAAATCGATAGTTTTCCATTTGCCGGCCACTGATATAGACAGAAACAACACCGGGACATTCGGTGATAATTTTAGAAACAAAAAAACGATGGCGAGAAAAAAACCAGAGCGGTCTGACGATCCTTCCCCAGAGCCAAACCAGTCCCAAAAGAACATAGAGCAAAATATAATAAGCGGCAAAAAAATTATTACGCAAATCGGCTCCCAGCTCAAATTGATGGGAAAAGGATAAAATTACCGCCAGATAGGCTAAGAGATGGATAAAATACCACTTCTCATAACGCATCTTGCCACGAGCAAAAATTATTGATAAAACGACAATCAAAATAAACAGACCAACGCTTAAAAATGCTGCCGGAACTTCTTCCCAACCCCAAAAGCTAAACAATTGCCCCACTAATCCCCGGCCGCTTCTAAAGCCATAGCCCAAAGCTAAAAATAACGGATGGAGCAAGATAAAAGCTAAAGTCAAAAAACCGTTAAGATGATGGATGAAGGTCAAGCGATCCCAGCCAAAAACCGATTCCAAGAATTTAAACCGGGAAATAAACAGCAACTGAATCAATAAAAAATAAGCCGCCAATAATCCGGTCAATCTTCCCAGGCCGATACCAGTCCACAAAATACCGGTATTATTAACCGCCCAAAAAATGATGATGGCCAGAAGATTTAAAATCGCTACGGCGATAATAATAATTTTTTTAGGCATAGGCTATTTCTGTTTTTGAGTGTACTCTTTGATAATCTCGGCTATCTCTCGTTTCAATCTAATAGAATAATCTCGCTTGGCCTGATCCGGATTGGGCTTGGAAAAAACATGCTCTGAGTCCCTTTCCACGATAGAGTCCCAACCAAAAGGATGGCAGCCTAAAGAGGCTTCGGCTTCTTCAATATAAAAATCAGTTTTTAGAGGAGAACCTTTCTGCGGTTTAGATATTGAGCCCAAACGCAAATCAGAAAAATTCATTCCCCGCAGCTGTTTGGCTATCGGGGCCAAAGTATCGCCGGAATGGACACAAGTATCAAACAACAAAACCGGCTGATCTTTGTCGGCTATTAACTTGGGATAAGCGGCTTTTAATTCCCGACCCGGAATAGAGTGTTCATAATCGGAGCCGTAGTCGCCAAAGCCGTTCTTGTTAAAGAAATAAATATTAGCCTCGGTCGGTTTCTCGGCCTGATTCTGCCAATAGGCTTTCAAGGCATTGGCTATGGGCCGGGCAGCTCTATCCATTAAGATAATATCGGCTATCTGCTGAGACTTTAAATATTCTGCTAATTTCTGAGTATACTCAAAAAGTTTTTCCCGGTTCTCTGCTCTCGGAAAAAATTCATATTGTTTCGATTCCCCCTCCGCTAAATTAAGCCCCTCTAATTTGTTCTCAAATCCCATATTTTAGTAATTTAAATTATAGCTCTATTTTATCCTAGTTTCCCCGGATAAGTCAAAACCCCTGATTCATTCAGGGGTTTTGAGTATAGGAAGCTTATTCCGCTTTCTTCTCCTGACAGCCGCATTGGCAGTCCTGAGAACATTCACAGCAATAAGCGCATAAATCAGTATTGCAGGAGCATTGGTTGGTCTCATTAAGCGGCAAGCCGCATTTCACACAAGTTTTTTCCATAAAATTATAATTAATTTTAAGTATTAGTATTATAATACATATTTCCCAATTAGTCAAGGAAAGATGAACCGGCAACATAGCCGGTGCTCCAGCACAGTTGCAAATTATAACCGCCGGTAATGCCGTCTAAATTTAAAACTTCTCCGGCTAAAGAAAGATTTTTGATAATTTTAGATTTCATAGTTTTAGGATCTACTTGACGGAGGTCTACCCCACCGGCCGTCACCATAGCCTGATCAAATCCGGCCACTTGAGAAACGGATAAAGGAAAACTTTTTAAATATTTTAAAATACTCTGCCTTTCCTCTCGACTGACAACCGCTCCTTTTTTCTCTGGCGAAACATGAGCTAAATCCAAGATCACCGGCAAGAGTTTGGGCTGAACCATTTCTCCCAAAATATTTTTAATCATCTTCGCCCCCTGGGAAGATAAGCTATCATTTAAGCTTTGTGCTAAATCCGAAGAAGAAATATCAGGAAAAAAATCTAAAATTAAAATATCACCGCTAGCCATTTGCCGACTCAAATTAAGAGCCAGAGGGCCACTTAATCCTTGGGCAGTAAAAATAATTGAACCGGTTTGTTTAATTTTCTTTTCTTTAACCGATAATTCCACCACCGCGCTTAGCCCCTCTAACCTTTTTAGCCACGATTCAGTCATTAAAAGCGGTGCCAAAGCCGGCCGAGGTAAGACGATTTCATGTCCCAATTTTTTCAAAAAAGCATAGGCTCCGCCGTCGGAGCCGGTCAAGGGATAAGAACGACCGCCGCTGGCAATAATATAATGGCGAGCCTGAATCTCTTCCCCGCTCCTCAATTTAAACGTCTGAATAAAGGTCTCCTTCTCTTTAATGGCTATTACCTCAGCTCCCAGTCTAATATCGGCGCCATAGACCTTCAGGGCCTTAAGGAGAGCCGTTAAAACCTCCTGGACTTGATTGCTGACCGGAAACACCCGCCCCTCAGCTTCCACCTTAGAAATGATGCCTAGGCCGGCAAAGAAACTGATAGTCTCAGTCGGACTAAAACGGGACAAAGCAGATAGCAAAAACTTGCCTTGAGGACCAAAGACATGATTAATATTAGCGGCACTCAAAAAGATATTAGTCAGGTTACAGCGCCCGCCGCCGCTTAAGAGCAGCTTGGTGCCTAATCTTTCATTTTTCTCTAAGAGGATAACTTTAGCGCCGCGCTGAGCAGCGGCTATGGCGGCTAATAAACCGCTGGGGCCGCCGCCTAAAATAGCTAAGTCGTAAAGCATAAGTTTATTTTGTCGGTTTCTTATTCTGCTCCAATTCTTTCTTCAATTCAATCATCCGCAGTTCCCGGCCCACCATCAATTGATTAATTTTCTCCAAGTCTTTTTTTTGCTTAATCAATTCTTCTTCTTTTTCCCGACGCCGAGAAATATCCCGACCGCCACCCACCAAACCGACAACTTCACCTTGAGCGTTTTTTAATAGAGAGTTATTTAATTCGCAAGGTATCGCCCGTCCGTCTTTAGTGAGAATATCAATTTCCAAAGAGTCAGAGCCGGTTTTCAAAACTTTATCAATCGATTTATCGATTCGACTATAGTCAGTCGGTTTAAATAGTTTGTGATAGCCCAACTTTGAAGCTTCGTTTAATTTGTAGCCAGTAAACTTAACAGCCGCCTTGTTCCACAAAATACATTTGCCGTCATTATCAAAGACATAGAAAAAATCGGTTAAAGAATCGGCCATGTTTTCGGTAATCCGCTTGTCATTTTCCTGCCTTTGCTTGGAGACTAAGCGGCTGTGATAATAAAGGAAAAGCAATAGGGATAATATGTATAAAATAATCGTGCCGGAAATGGCATAAAAAGACCACAGCCGCGATTTGGCTTGAAAAAAACTGTAATTAATATCAACCCCCATCACCCCAAATAAGCTATCGTCGGTAAAAGATTTAACCGGCTTGAAATAAGACAAGAAAGTGCCGTATTCATCGGTATAGGGGCCGACTAGAGCCGGACTGCTATATTCAAAAACATCATTCAATTCTTGCGGCGGCTTGTTATAGAGTACGCCAGGAGCGCTATAGCGGGGATGATCGGGAGTTAGAGAGTCAACCAAGAAATAAATTCGCTGGTCATTTTTAGTCATGATATAAATAGAATCAATGCCGTAATCCGTGAATAAATTGCTAATCTTAATTAATTGCTCTTTGAGACGCAAATAATCCTCCGTTTGATTATCAGTTATAACCTGGGCCTGTCGCTCCACTCTCACCGGATTAACCGCCGCTAAAGACACATCCATGGCTCGAAATAAATCATTATTAAAACTATTTATTCCCACCCGGGAAACTACCAAAACCGCCGCTAAAGCTAAAAGAGAAAAAAATAGCGTCAGCAATAAAATTTGGCGAATAAACACTCGGCGCGTAGTCATGTATGTATAATTAATAATTGAGGCTAATAAAATTATATAATTATTCCGCCTTTTCAGCAAGCAACCCTAAGAAATACTCTTCGCCCAGATTTCGGCTTTTGACAACTCCCCTTCTTTAATCGGGCCTGATTTGCCGGTGACGATAAAACCCATCGGTTCCACAGCCTCTTCACCCCCTAAAGATTTCAAGGAGGCACTCATACGCGGCGCAGCATAGCCAATAGTTTTCACTAGAAGCCGCAAAGCGAAATTTAAATCCGGTTCCCAAAATCTAGTGTCAAAAACAGCGAACTTTTTTCCTTTTAACCCCTCAGCCGGAATCTTTTGTAAGAACTCATTCCAGCTCGGCTTAGGTCGGCCGCCATGAGTGGGAGAGCCGGAAATCAAGAGGTCAATAGAGTCTAAGACTGAACTATCAAAATCTTTGTCCTCCATTACTTTAGCCCCGGGAAAAACCTGGGCAATAGTTGCCGCGATTTTCTTGGTGTTGCCATACATAGAACTATACACGACTAAAGTTTTCATATAATGACGGTTAATATTAATACTCTCATTTTAGCAAAAGAAAGATTCTTTTGCTATACTATTAAAGTATGAAAAAAATAAACGCTTCCCATAAAATCGCCTATCTCAGCATGGAAATTGCCGTGGATGAAAAGCTGTCTAATTATGCCGGCGGCTTAGGCATTTTGGCCGGTGATTTTTTGCGTTCCGCCTCCGACCTCCACTTGCCTTTAGTGGCGGTAAGCCTATTAAATAAACAAGGATACTTTAAACAAAAAATCACTAGCTCAGGAGAACAGATAGAACTACCAGAAATTAACCGCAGCCGGCAGCTCAACAAATTGCCGCAGACCATTACTATTGCCATTGGCACCGACCGAGTCGTGGTGGGAGTCTGGCAATACTTAATTAACGGCCAACTCCCGGTCTATTTTCTGGATACTGATTTACCAGCTAACCAAGAATCCTATCGCCAATTAACCAATGAACTCTATGGCCAAGATCAAACCTATCGTCTCCAACAAGAAATCGTTTTGGGAAGAGGCGCGGTCAAAATGCTGGCTGCTCTGGGGCATAAGATAAAGAAATATCACATCAATGAAGGCCATGGGATTCTGGCCGCCCTGGAATTGCTGGCAGAAATGAAAGGAAACAAAGACCGACTAAAGAGAAAAAAACTCCGCCAAAAATTAATTTTCACTAACCATACACCAGTAAAGGCCGGCCAAGACATCTTTCCGCTGGCCACCATGCTTCAATATCAGCCTGACTTCCCTTTGCACTACCAAGACTTAATAGTCAAAGAAAAAATTAACCTTACTCAATTGGGCGTCAGTTTAGCCGGCCGGGTCAATGGCGTTTCCCAAAGCCATCGGAAGACTTTGCAAAAGCATTTCCCGCAAGCTAAAATTAGTTCCATTACCAATGGCGTTCATGCCGCCTTTTGGACATCCCCAAAATTCGCCCAGCTCTATACTCAGCATCTGCCAGGTTGGGAGAAGAATAATCAACTCCTGCGGAAAACTAAAAATATTTCATTAACGGAAATAAACCAAGCGCATTTAATCAACAAGAAAAAACTTTTGCAATATGTCAAAAAAGAAACTGGTATAGAATTAGAGGCTACGGTGTTAACCTTAGTCTTTGCTCGCCGCCTGGTGGCCTATAAACAACCCTTATTGCTGCTCAACGATATGTCCAGACTCTTGGAGATAAACCGCCGCTGGCCGCTGCAAATAATCTACGCTGGTAAAGCCCACCCCCAAGATCGTCAAGGAAAAGAAATGATTAAGGAAATATACAAGATAAAAGCTAAATATCAAAAAGAAATCAAACTGGTCTTTTTGGAAAACTACAATATCTCTTTAGCCAAACTTTTAGTCTCCGGCGCCGATCTATGGCTGAATAACCCTCTACCGCCCAATGAAGCTTGCGGGACCAGCGGTATGAAAGCGGCCTTAAACGGCGTGCCGCAAATCAGCTCCTTAGACGGCTGGTGGAAAGAAGCCTATCGGAAAAACCAGAACGGCTGGGAAATAAAAAACAGCCAGGCCGCCGCTCTTTATGACACTTTAGAAAAAGAAATATTGCCTTTATACTATCTCTATCCCCAAAAATGGCAGACCATGATGCGTAACGCCATGAGTTATAATGCTCCAATTTATAACAGCGCCCGAATGGTCAAAGAGTATTGGCAAAAAATATACCAAAAATAAAAGCGGGCAATCAATTGATTGCCCACAGGGTAATAAAACTATTTATCATAATATAACTGATAGAGCCGTTTCAGCTTTGGATATTTGATTAAATCCTCAGCCGCCACGTATCTCTGGGGGTCGGAAAGCCGCGCGAATAGCTTGGCGCCGGTAAGAGGAATTTTTTGGTCATATAAGATACGCATGACCAACGAAATCCTGGCTTGAGCGAATCCTAAGCTAATCGGATAACGCTCTGCTATTTCCAGGTAATTGACAGCCGATCCTTTTAACACTCGGCAATAGAAACTAAGCTTAATTTTAATACTATCTACTGAATAGCTAAGCAGGGCCGGCAAGGAAATAATCATCTGATTAGGATTAACAAATCCTAAGGCGCTCAGATTATCAATTTTGCTTTTGATATTCTGGACGCTTAACCCCAAGATAGCCGGCAAAGAATTGATTAATTTCTGCGGATTAGCGAATCCCAAGGCCTGCAAATCTTCAATTTTCTGAGCCACGTTTTCCGTGGCCAAAAGCAAAGTGGGCGGAAATGAGGTGATAATCTTAATCGGATTCTTAAAACCCAGTTTTTCCAACTCGGCAATCTTCACTTTGAGATTGCTCAGAGAACTGCCGAAAAGCGAGGGACAGGAAGTGATAATCTTAATTGGATTCTTAAACCCCAGACTGCGTAAGTCTTTGATCTTTTGATCAATATTCATAATAGAATAACTGAGCAAAGACGGAAAAGACACAATCATTTTTTTGGGGTTAGAAAAACCCAATTTTTGCAAATCCTTAAATCTTTCTTGATAATAACTCACCGGCCAAAGCGCCGGGCGAAGCTGGCAAATTCGGGCTAGGTCGGGAAAAATATTTCCATAGAACTCTTCCCTGATTTCTTTTGCATCCATGGCAGGCGGTTTTGGTTAATAATCTTTGTGAATGAGCTAAATAACAGAAAAATATAGCATGAAGCTATATTTTTGTCAATTTAAATAATTTAAGTCAAATTAGATTAATTTATCCAAATCATCGTCTAAAATGTTATCCACCATAGCCTTGATTTCATCAACGTAGGACACTTCTTCCGGGATAGGGTTGAGCAAAAAAATCTTTTTGTCATTAACATAGGCAAAACTAATTTCCATTAAAGTATTGCCGCCGATATAATTCTTAATCCCCTTCTTATCAAAATTTAAAATCAAAACCGCATCGCCGTTAAAAATAGCGTCATAATACCATTTGATATATCCCTGTTCTCGCTTAGCTTTATGATGTTCTCCGGCCATGACTTGCCCCCAAATTTCCTGTTTCTCGCCCTTAACAAAAGCTTCGTAATCCGGATGAACTATCGGCTCATGACCCAAGGCCGACAATCTATCCCGGTACTCCAGCATTTTTTCTTTAAAGGTGGAACTGCCGCAAATGACTATTTTCATATTATAGTTTTAAATCTTTAATAAACTCCGCCAGCTCGGTGCTGGTGAATTCAAAAACAAAAGGAATAAATCTAGCTTGTTCGGCTTTACTCAAGCCAGACAATTTTTCAATGGCCATAGCTTCAAAACCAATTGCCTTTCCAGCCTCTATTTTCAAGTCTTTAATATCGCCGCGATAAATATACAAATACTGGACTAAAAAATTATGATTGACATTGCCGGTGGCCGGGCTCTCCGACCATTTTTGTCTTTTGCGGATAAAGATTAAATCCGAAACAGCGATTTTCATTCCGGTTTCCTCCTCAGTTTCTTTGAGGGCCGTTTCTTCATAGTTCTGCCCTATTTCCACATGACCGCCAACGGTGGCGTTTAATAAATCAGGAAAAGTATCTTTATCCTTGGCGCGATGCTGAAAAATCATTTCTCTATTCGGCGTCACGAAATAGACATGGACCTCGCGATGCAGCCAGCCACTTTTATGAATCTCCACCCGATCTTTTTCACCGATAACTTCATCTTGTTCATTAACAATATTTAATAATTCTTTCATAATTCAAAATATTAATTCTATTTCTTCACCACAATCATCACTTTAGAGACCCCCTTAATCGGCAAATGGTTGCCGGTGGGATAATCCCGAATAGCATTGAATAATACTTCTTGATCATAGCGATAATTCTTGCCCTGCCGGGTGCCAGGGTCGTTAGTGATGAATTCCTTGGTCTGATAGTCATAGCCGATAATCACCGTCATATGTTCATCCGGGCCTGGCACTTGAAAAAACCGATTATGGATAGCCTGACCATTAGCCGGCACCATCACTAAATTGCCATTCTTCAATTCAGTTATAATATCTTGAATAACAATATTGTTAACCACCTCTGCCTGATGGAAATCAAAATATTCATTGAATATCCTTTTCACCGTATCAGCGGCCGAAGTGTCTTGATAGCTGCCATATTTCTCCAGTTCCCAATCAGAAATCGCCAAAATTGTATCTTTAGCTTCCTGAAGAGTAAAAGTCTTCCCCCTAGCCCAAGAGACCGCGATCAGCGCCGAAGCCTCTTCGCAGCCATTCTGCTGGCGAGGGTCAGACCATTCTCCAAAGGGAGCCTGCGCAGTAAAGGGTACGATTAATTTAATAATCTTAGGAGTTGTGGTGGTAATGGTAGTGGTTGTAGCTAGAATGGGTTCCGCAACTACCGGAGCTGGCTGAGAGGTGGTAGCAACAACAGGGGTGGAAGTAGGAATAATATCAACTGGAGTAATATTATTTGCTTCTTCAGGAATTGAGATATCTGCATCTGATTGAACAAAAAAATGGAAAAACAGAAACAGCACCCCGCCGGCGATTAAGATTCCTAAAATAATTGATAATTTTCTGCTCATTTATTTTTTCTTTTATTTTTTTAAATAATCTAAAGCCATGCTATCGGTTAAAAACTCCACCGGCGCCCGATCATCGGTCAGAATCATAGCGTTAGCATCATACCCTATTTTCTCCGTATTGTTCTGATAAGACCAAGCCAAGCTTTTCAGCTCATTATTCTCCACCGCTTCGGTTAAATCGGAAAAGTTAAGCGGCTGACGAGAAGCGGTGAGCACATAATTAATATTGCCGTCTTTGATCGGCGTGATATAGGTATTAGGAAAAACGCTAGCCATAGTATTAGCAATTGATTTCAACAATCGAGAGCTAGGACTGACCGAATTAACATTAATCGCCATAATACCGGTAGGGGTTAAATTTTCTTTCACTAATCCCCAAAACTCTTGGGTAGTCAAAGTCCAGGGAATATAAAACTCCTGGGCATAAGCATCAACAATAATCAAATCATATTTTTTAGAATTGCCGGCTAAAAACATCCGACCATCAGCGTTATAAATCTGGGTATTAGTCTGATTAATATTAAAATACTTTTGGGCGGCGTTGATAATTTTGGGATCAATTTCCACTCCGTCAATTTCTAATTCTCCGGGGAAAAAATGACTCAACTGATTAGCAATAGTGCCGCCGCAAAGGCCGACGATTAAAACCTTCTTAGGCTCCTCTGATTTTAGCAGGTAGGGCAAGACGTTGAGATAATCATAATAGTAGCCGGTTAACGCCCGCTCACTGTTATAGACCGATTGAATCCCGGCGCCTTCGTTCACTGACAAATATTTAGTGCCCTGAGCATCTTGGCGAATATTGATATATTGATAAGCTGACTCATCTTCAAAGATTGATTCCGGCTGAGTATTAATCTGCGCCCCGCTGAAATAAAAAGCTGGGGTGAGAACAGCTAAAAATAACAGATTAGTCTTTTTCTTCCTAAATCCCAAGCTACCCAAGGCGATTAAAATCAAGGCAAAGATATTGATAGTGGCTCTAGTTCCCCAAACCGGAATTAACAGCAAAGTCGGCAAAAAGGTTCCTAAAATACTGCCGATAGTGGACACCGCCGAAACCCGACCGGCCGACTCTCCCACTTGATTGTCTTTTTCCAATAAAAATAATTTTATAATAAACGGGCTAACCATGCCCAAGAGAATCAAGGGCAAAGCGAAAAGAATGGTGGTTAACAACAAAGAAGAAATGAAAATAATAGCTGCGGAAGAATGCAACCCTAAGGAGCCTAAATCAATCATGGAGCTGAGCGGCTTGATAATTAACGGCACTATCAAGAACAGACAACCGGCGCTAAAAATCAATTTCAAAAGCAATTCAATCTTAGGGATCCGATCCGCCAATTTGCCGCCGAAATAATAGCCCAAAGATAGGGCCACCATCACTATGCCGATAATATTAGTCCAAACAAAAATTGAGGTGCCGAAATAAGGCGCCAGCAAGCGGGAGGCTGATATTTCCATAGCCATAATACAAAAGCCGGAAACAAAGGCCACGATTAATAGAAATCTATTTTTATTTTTCATAGTTTATTTTTTCACTAACAGCAAGCGCGGTTCACCATCGCCAAAATAGTTATCCTGCCAGGACTCAATCATAAACCCCAAAGATAAATAAAGAGTTAGCGCCGGGGTATTATGAGGATGAACCACCAATTCAATTCGGGAATATCCTAACTTCTTTTTCAATAGTGAAGACAACGCTTGTCGGGCAAACCCCTGGCCACGCAGCTCGGGTTTGATAACCAAGCCGTTTAAATGCATAGTCTTCCCTCTTTTGACTTCATAAGAAATCAGTCCGACAACTTTAGATCCTTTGCGGATCAAAAAAACAAATTCATTCTTGATAAAATGATTTAACGCTTTCTCACTAATCCGGGCCGAATAGGTTCTGGAATTAGCGCTGCTTTCCAAGGCTAAAACCTCTTTAGCATCTTTTAGAGTGGCTCGCTTCAATACAATATTACCCATACCGTTAAATAATTTTTTCCAAATTAATAGCATTATACTTAGCGTCTTCAGCCGAGGTCTCCACACCGACAATATGATAACCGCGACCCAGAAGCAGCCGCAGCATATCTTTAGAAACATTATAGACTTTAACTACCACCTTGGGATATCCGCTCTTTTCGGCTTCCTGTTCATTCAATATCAAAAGCTGGGTAGCCACTCCCTGATGTCGATAGTCCTGATGAACGCCGAGAATCCAGAGATATAAATCACCTTCGCGAGGAAAAGCGATGGAGTTGCCGATTAAGCTGCCCTGAGATTTAACCAAGTAAATGGTCGGCTCTTGGCTAGATAACCTTTCTTGATATTTTTGCAAAGAATAGGGCTCAGTTTGATACAGAGATTTAAATATCTCCTGGTTTAAGGCCACGATTTTATCTAAATCTTCCCTATTTCCTAGTATTATTTCGATATCGTTCATATAACAAAAATAGCACTTAAAGTGCTATTCTGTCAAAGTTAAAACAATCTACTTTATTTGCTTAATTCCACCATCAGACTCTCTAAAGCGATGCCCTGATATTGTTCTTTGCTGATAGCCGTATTCTCATGCAAAATACGTACCTCAAAGCCGGCGGCTTTAATTTTCTCCAAATAATCTTCCTTGAGCAAAGCTCCGGCGACACAACCCGACAAGAGGTCTCGATCATTTTTCTGCTCCGACGAAAGCTCTGCTAGCAACACAATATCGGAGAGATAAATTTTGCCTCCCGGTTTAAGAACCCGATAGGCCTCGCTGAAAGTTTTAGCCTTATCCGGGGTGAGGTTAATAACGCAATTGGTAATAATAGTATCCACCGAATTATCGGCTAAGGGTAAATTCTCTATTTCACCCAATAAAAACTCGGCATTAGTAATATTCTGTTTCGCGGCGTTGTCTTTGGCTCGCTGCACCATCTCTTCAGTCATATCCACGCCAATCACTTTGCCGCTTGGTCCGACTTTTTTAGCTGCCAATATAGCATCGATACCCGCTCCAGCGCCTAAATCCAAAACTATATCCCCTTCTTTTATTTTTCCAAAAGCCAAAGGATTTCCACACCCCAATCCTAGATTAGCCGCTCCGACTATCTGCAATTCTTCCTCGGAATAGCCAATACTCCGAGAAACATTTTTGACATTGCTGCAGCCACAACCGCAAGAGGAACCAGCGGTCGCTATCTCGCTATATTTATCTTTCACAATTTTTTTGATGTCATCGCTGTCCATATTTTTAGATTAGTTAATAAGGCTAATATCAAATAAAATAGCACTCAAAAGGCTATTTTGTCAACAAAATTTAGACCATCTTGACTTTAATAAAAAACGTGGCTTTGGGGGCCACGTTTAGTTAAGATTTATTGGCTGGTTTAATTAATAAAATGGAAAGAATCTGATATTTTTTGATCAAAACAATTTACAGAATCAAAGCTCAGGCCAATCTGGCATTCCTGTCCAGTGCTCCAAAAAGCTATCCTCTTCTTGATTGGGCTATATATTATATAATTAGCATAATTGACTGGGCACAAAGTTGATCCCAAATCCTTACCATCGCCGTTTATTTCTATCCGATAATTACCACTGAATTCGGTCGGTATCTTTGTTTTATAGCTACAACCTGGACCAAGCTTTTGTTTGATAACCTTATCCAAGTCGGCCTCATCATCCACAGTTAAGATAACAATATGCCAAGGCAACAGATAGCTATAAGTATGATCATATTCGGGAACAAAAGTATTTTCTTTTTTGGTTGACTTCCCTGTCTGCCAATCAATTTCTAAATCATATTTCTGGTGAAGATAAAAATTATTGCCTTTACTCAGCACCTGGTTAGGAAGCAAAACATCTAGACCCTCCGGAAAGTTAGTCCAAAACTTATTATCAATAGACAATGCCGGGTAACGAAAACTAAAACCATATTCCTCGTTTATATACTCTGGCCAAGCGATTGATTCTTTAGCGTTTTTGGTGATGACCAAACTCCAAATGGAATAGAGGTGAGAATAATAACGATGAGTAGCAACCAATGTATCACCGTCTTTGTCTTTAAAAAAATAACCCGCCCCCAACTGATCAAAAAATTCATATCCCTGACCATTCAACAAACCAGCCAAAGATTCTCGGCCATTTTTGTCCTTAGTCAAATATTTTTCTCCCGCCATGTCTAATCTAGCAATTTTATCCTGAGTAAAATTTAAACGTATTATTCCCTCGACCAAGGGCCAAGGGTTCCCCTCTTGGAAGATTATCGGCTGATACAATAAAAATATCAGAGCCAAAACTGCCACTAGTATTCCTGAGCCAATAAATATTATTTTTTTATTTTTTCTTATCATGTTTCCCTATTAACAAAATAACTCCCCTGATAACTATTCCAATTAATCCCCCAAAAATAATTATCCCGGAAAAGAACAAAGCGGTATATAAAGCTTCGGGAATATAAAAATTGCCGCTTTGATCATAGTGCCACACCCACCAAAAGATCACAAAAATAAAGCTCGTTAATAATGAGCCGATAATAAGTTTAGGAATAAATCTATAGCTCCGGTCTTCATTTTGAACCAAGACCATAAAAATCCCTGTGATGAGTGGCAGCAAAAGAATTTGCCACCCCCAAAAAAATCTGAACCAATCCGGATTAAAAGCAAAAATCAACCCGAAGATTATAGCTAGACCAGAAATTAAATATATCTTTTTCATGTCTTTTTATATTATCCGTTTTAATTTTAATAAATGATTATGCCTTATATACCCACCCCGGTTGCCAGGCTTTACGATTGCGCCAGTCTTCCTCTATCGCTTGTTCCCAGGTCTGGCCATTTAATATCACCTCCAGAGCCAGCTGAGGCGCTTTGTGGGCCATGATAGCAATAAATTGGCCGTCATAGTTCTCTTTTAAATAATTAAGGAAATTCCTTATCCGTCTCTCAACATCCTTCATTGATTCGCCGTTAGGAAATGGGGTGTCAATTTGTTTACTATAATTAACCAGATGTTCATCGGCTTGAGTTAAATCACCATAATTACATTCCCTCAATCTCTCATCTTGAATTATCGGACAATAGCCATCAAATCCTAAATGAGCCGAGTCTACCGCTCTTTTTAAATCAGAACAAAACATAACCGAAAAATCTTTCTCAGTTATCTGATCTTTTAAATCCTTAGCCTGGCGGATGCCCAACTCTGACAGTTCCCCGCCAGCCCAACCTGTACATTTATCAGTTTCATTGTCCGTGGTTGTCCCATGGACAAAATAAATTATTTTGACGCTCATAATATCAAACTAATTAATAATTAAAAATTAATAAAATTAGCCACAATCAAAACAACTCCTGCTCCCAAAAGACAACCGGCCATTTTTCCAACGGCTGATTTCAACATCGTTCTTTCCTCTGGAATCAACCTCAATCTTAGCTTTTCGGCCATATGCCCTTCAAATATACCAGCAATACCATCTGTTATAGCATTACCAACCACTCCACCAATAATCGCTCCAGCCACGCCGGCAAAATGTCCGCCGAAGATAGCCAGGACAGCTAGAATACCATTATCTATCAAACCAAAAAAGATATCGGGCAAGATTCCTTTCAAATCTATTTTAAAAGGAATAAGAGAGACAATACAAAGCAAAGCCAAAATAATTAATACCAACCCCATCCATTCAGCTCTATTAACAAAAAATATACTGACTGCGGCAATAACTATGCAGAGTGTTATAATATTTAATACTGATAAAACAAATCTTTGTCGCATAAATTTAAAATTAATATTATTTGCTTTAATTATATCATATTCAAGCCATAATAAAACCCCAGCATTAACGGGGTTTATCTCCTTAAAAATCTATCAGAAATTTAAAAAGAAGCCGGTTTAGAGCTTCTTTATTTTACAAACTTATTCATAGATAGTGTCCGAAATAACGATGTTGTTAATAATAGTAACTCCGCCATAATTGGTTTCGGATTGATTTTTGTTTTGAGGCGGACCAGCAAAGATTTTTTGATATTCCCAGAGATTTATCTCCAGAGTGTCCCCTTGGCTATAGCTGTCGTTTCCCCAAATGTCCTCATCAATATGAACACTGCGAATATTTAAACCGTTAGTATCCTCAATGCTTCTAATATCAAAATACCAACATCCGGAAACGGCATAGCCGTTATCCCTTTCCACCGGGATTCCTTTGATATAAACAGTTTCGTAATTCTCATGGTAATAGGCATCGCGGTGAGTGACTTCGGAGACAATGATGACCTTCCTTTTTTCTCTCTGGCAGGAAGTCGCCGCCAAGAGTAATAAAATTAATAATAAACTTTTTGTTTTTGCTTTTACATTCATGATCTTTTCTAATATTAGGTTAGCGGAATATGACTATCTAGATTTTAAGGTGCTAATAAAACTTCTGAATTAGAAAAATATACTATTAAAATTTAGCTTTGTCAATCTTGGTTAGTACTGGTTGGAAATTAAAAAATCCCTCGCTCAACAATAGAAATCTATTGGCAAGCGAAGGATTAAAACAGTCTTATTTAACTGACGGTTGCAAATTAGGAAGAACCACCAGAGTATTATACGGCAAGGCGCTGGAAAAATAGCGATAAATGTCATTGCTATCCAAACGATGGAAATAAAACGACCAAAGATGGCAGGTACCCCAAATCCTAGACACTTTCTCTATGAGTTCATATAATGAAAATATATGAAAAAATCATTTAAAGTTTCTCAGGAAACTAAGGACCAAATTTTAAAAAGGATTAAGGAAGAAGGACT